>Ga0126373_10000587_pt1 | contig 24181 bp, 21 predicted proteins | sample PanSoiMetPlot_11_FD_92545 | JGI IMG/M metagenome (GOLD analysis project Ga0126373, IMG submission 92545) | Tropical forest soil microbial communities from Panama - MetaG Plot_11 | ecosystem: Environmental > Terrestrial > Soil > Tropical forest > Bulk soil | place: Panama | collected 2016-02-17 | reverse complement strand
TGATTTTTTTTATGAGATCGTCGGCACCAACAAAATCCGCTCCCGCCTCTTGCGCCTCTTTTTCCTTGTCGCCTTTGGCAAAGGCCAGCACGCGAACCGTCTTGCCCATGCCGTGTGGCAGCGATACCGTACCGCGCACGTTCTGGTCGGCTTGCCGCGGGTCGACACCGAGCCGTACCGCCATCTCCACGGTCTCATCAAACTTGGCGCGGGCCGTTTCCTTGACCAACCGCAAGCTGTCTTCTAGGAGGTAACGTTGGGTACGGTCCACTTTAGCCAACGCGGCTCTATACGATTTTCCATTGGCGCTCATGGGCTCCTCAGATCAACCTTATTGGAAATTTATTCTGTTGATTCCTCAATCGCCTTTAAAAAATTTCAGCCTTCTATTTCCAAACCCAGACTGCGAGCGGTCCCCTCGACGGATTTCTCCGCCGCCGCAAGATCCTTGGCCGTCAGATCTTTCAATTTCAGCTCAGCGATCTTTCTGACCTCGGCGCGGCTGACCTTTCCAACCTTAACCTTCCCGGGTTCGGCCGATCCTTTTTCAACTCCCGCAGCCTTCTTGAGCAACACTGAAGCAGGCGGAGTCTTGGTCACGAAGGTAAAAGAGCGATCCGCATAGACGGTAATAATTACCGGAGTGATCATGCCTTGCTGCGATTGGGTGGCGGCATTGAAAGCCTTACAAAATTCCATGATGTTGACACCGCGCTGGCCCAAGGCTGGACCCACCGGCGGGCTTGGATTCGCTTGCCCGGCAGGAATCTGAAGCTTGATTTCTCCTATGACCTTCTTAGCCATCTTGTCGATCCTTCTGGTGAGTCAGCCTAATTTAATTCCGTTCCACTTGAACGAATTCCAACTCCACTGGAGTGGCGCGTCCGAAGATACTAATGAGCACTCTGAGTTTTCCCTTGTCCGGTCGCACCTCTTCGACAACTCCATTAAAATCTGCGAACGGACCATCGACAACTTTTACGTTTTCGCCGACGGAAAAGAGCACGCGAGGCTTAGGCTTAATCGCCCCTTCTTCCATGTGCAAAGTAATAGTTCTCACCTCTTCGTCGCTCACCGGCGGGGGATGAGTACTACCCCCGACAAATCCGGTGATTTTCGGTGTTTCCTTGACCACGTGCCAAGTATCGTCATTGAGCTCCATCTGAACTAAAATATAGCCTGGAAAAAACTTGCGCGAAGAGGTCTTCTTCTTCCCCTTGACCAGCTCAACGACCTTTTCTACCGGCACCAAGATTTCCCCGAAGTAATCCTGTTTTCCTAACGCTTTGATTCTGTCCTCTAGAGCCGCCTTCGCTTTTTGCTCATACCCCGAAAAGGTGTGAACGATGTACCATTGTTTAGCCATAGGCGAAAACTCGCGAGCGATCAGTCGATGACAGCCTGGATGGCTTTGGTCAGGGCCAAATCAACTAGTGCCAAGTAGATGGAAATCAAAACCACAACCACGATAACCACTAAAGTCGCCGCATAGGTTTCCTTACGCGACGGCCAGTGGACTTTCTTTAGCTCCTGCCAGGATTCTTCAAAAAACTCGATGGCATGCCGAACGCCATCCTGGACTTTTTCCATCCAATCTCCCATGAGGTCATCCACTCAATGAGATGGCGGGTCAGGCAGGACTCGAACCTGCAACAACCGGATTTGGAGTCCGGCGCTCTAGCCAATTGGAGCTACTGACCCCTGTATCTCCCGTTAGACCTTTACCTCGCGATGCAGGGTATGGGATCGGCAAGATGAACAGAATTTTTTTAGCGCCAGTTTCTCCGTGGTCTTCTTTCTATTTTTCGTCGTCGTATAATTTTTTCGTTTACATTGGTCGCAAGCAAAACCGATTAGCTCTCGCATGGCCACAACCTCCCTCAGGAATCACTGAATAATTTTGGTGACCACTCCGGCACCGACAGTCCGACCACCTTCGCGGATCGCAAACTTCAAACCCTCTTCCATAGCGACGGGAGTAATCAGCTCGATCTCCACGTTGATGTTATCGCCGGGCATGACCATCTCAGTGCCTTCAGGCAGTTTGACAACTCCGGTAACGTCCGTCGTGCGGAAGTAAAACTGCGGCCGATATCCATTAAAAAACGGGGTGTGCCGTCCGCCCTCCTCCTTAGTCAAAACATAAGCTTCAGCGTTGAACTTCGTGTGTGGCGTGATACTTCCCGGTTTCGCCAGTACCTGACCTCTTTCGACTTCCTCGCGCTTCGTTCCCCGGAGCAGCACCCCAATATTATCGCCGGCTTGCCCCTCATCTAAAAGCTTGCGAAACATCTCAACACCTGTTGCCACGGTCTTTTGGGTAGCCTTGAAGCCAACGATCTCGATTTCTTCACCGACTTTGATAATTCCCCGCTCAACTCGCCCGGTAACAACTGTGCCGCGACCGCTGATGGTGAAAACATCTTCGACGGGCATGATAAATGGCTTGTCAATGTCTCGAACCGGCTCTTGAATAAAAGAGTCCACGGCATCCATCAACTTATGAATAGCGACCTCACCCATTTCTGATGTATCCCCTTCCAACGCTTTCAACGCGCTACCTATAACGATGGGGGTGTCGTCACCTGGAAACTTGTATTTGGAGAGGAGGTCACGAACTTCGAGTTCTACAAGGTCCAAGAGTTCTTTATCATCCACCATGTCAGCCTTATTGAGAAAAACCACGATGGCGGGAACTCCCACTTGGCGCGCTAACAGGATATGCTCTCGGGTTTGCGGCATCGGTCCGTCTGCCGCGGAGACGACCAGAATTGCTCCATCCATCTGCGCCGCTCCGGTGATCATATTCTTGATGTAGTCGGCATGTCCGGGGCAGTCGACGTGCGCGTAGTGGCGCTTAGCAGTCTCATATTCTACGTGGGCTATATTGATCGTAACGCCCCGCTCTCTTTCTTCAGGCGCCTTATCGATCTGGTCGTAGGCCATGAACTTAGCCCCGCCGCTCTTTTCCAATACCTTGGTAATCGCGGCAGTCAACGTCGTCTTTCCATGATCGACGTGACCGATGGTTCCGATGTTAAGATGCGGCTTTTTCCGCTCAAACTTCTGTTTGCTCATCTCATCCTCCTATGATTTGCACTCCGTGAACGTGATCTGGACAAAAAGCCCAGGAGCGGGATTGAACCGCCGACCTCGTCCTTACCAAGGACGTGCTCTACCGACTGAGCTACCTGGGCATATCAGTCGATGGCTTCCGGCAGGTTGTTCCATTACTAGTAAACTAACGGCCAATCTGCTATCAGCCACATAAAATTTGGAGCGGGAAACGGGACTCGAACCCGCGACCCCGAGCTTGGAAGGCTCGCGCTCTACCAACTGAGCTATTCCCGCAAAACAAAAATGGTGGAGAGGGAAGGATTCGAACCTTCGAAGGCATTGCCGGCAGATTTACAGTCTGCTCCCTTTGGCCACTCGGGAACCTCTCCCCTTCTCTCTGCAACCACAACTTCGCGTCTGCCCGACCTTCTCGAACGCTCCTTCGACAGCTCGACAGGTTTTCCCTGGAGCTGGCGATAGGATTTGAACCTACAACCTGCTGATTACAAATCAGCTGCTCTGCCGTTGAGCTACGCCAGCTTAGTCCGTAAAACATTTTTCACGCGCCAATCTAAAAGCCTTGCCTTCTAAATTGGTAACGAAAAAGGCCAGTTACGACTAATCAACAAGTTTATAAGTATTGGATCTTGAGCCTTCTTGGCAAACGACTACACGGGAGTGCACTTACCCCATCTGTAAACGAACATTTAAACCACTTCGGGCTATAAATGTCAATAGGTGAGCCTAAAAGCGCTTAAATCCTCTTTGAAAAACCAATATCTTTTAGTCCTAACCTTGTCAACGCCGGGTTTTTGCCTGTTTTTGCCGAACCAGCTCGTATAAAAAAACCGCGCCAGCTACTGCTACATTCAAAGAGGCGATCTTGCCCGCCATCGGGATTGAAACGAGGAAATCACATTCCTCCCGGATAAGCGGCCTAATTCCCGCGCCTTCGCTACCCAACACGATCCCCAACCTTTCCGGAAGTACGCGATCATAAATCCCATCCGTGGCATGCACATCCAGCCCCGCGACCCAAAAACCTTGGTCTTTAAGACTCTTGATAGCACGGCGAAGATTGGTAGCCTTATAGATTTTTAGGTGGTGAATTGCGCCGGCGGAGGCCTTAACCACAACCGCGGTCACCCCCACCGAGCGGTCCTTTGGTATGATGACGTGCCGAATTCCCACGGCTTCGGCCGTTCGCAAGAGGGCTCCAAAGTTGTGGGGATCGGTCAATCCATCCAAGATCAAGATCTGTTCCGGGCCCGATGAGGAAATAGTTTCAAGCAATCGTGGCACTTGCATATAAGGAATCACCGCTATCTTCGCCGCCACGCCCTGATGTCGTTGGCCCGCGGCCAGACGGTCGAGTACTGCGGCGCTGCCGTACTTTACCCGCACCCCAACCTGCCGTGCGGCAACGTCAACAGATCGCGCCGCCGACCGTGCGGAATTTTCCGCGATGATGACTTCCTCCACTTCGGCTGGGGATGCTCTTAGTTTTTCCAAAACCGGGTGAATTCCGAATATGAGCTGCTGCGCTCTGGCCATCAACCTGACCCCAATTTTTATGATAAAAGGATTTTACAAAGGATGACTCACCAGATACCATCCTCTTACTGTGAAGCGAAGAACACTCACACGTTATCTGATTTCCGAAATTCTGCCGCCCTTTTTTTTCGGTCTTTTGGCCTTTACCTTCGTGCTTTTGATTGCGCGCATTTTGAAACTTATCGAGCTTGTGGTTACTCGTGGTGTGCCGCTACTGCAGATTGGTAAACTATTGTCCCTGATTTTACCCACCTTTCTCGAACTCACCGTGCCGATGGCTTTTCTTTTAGCGATTCTTCTCGGCCTCGGAAGATTAGCCAACGACCACGAGATTCTGGCCCTCAAGGCTTCCGGAGTCAGTCCGGTACGCATCCTTTGGCCCATCGGCGGCCTCGCGCTGGTTATCGCTGCGGTCACGCTATTGCTCACCATGTTTGCCCGTCCCGCTGCCAACCAGGCACTAAAAAAAGAGCTTTACAACATTGCTAAGAGCCGTATCGGGACCGCTCTAAAGGAAAAAGTGTTCAACGATGACTTCCCAAAAATTCTTATTTATCTGGAAGAAATCATTCCGCCAGGAAATACCGCTCAAGGGGTATTGATCGTCGACAAGCGAGACCCAGCAAGGGACGATATCATTCTCGGGAAAGTCGCGATTATTTCTACCGATGAACAAACCAACACCCTCGCCCTCAGACTTTTCGATGGGTCGATTTATGAGCGAGAAAAAAAACGCCCAGGTTTTAGCCAAACACGTTTCAACATTTATGATTTCAAGCTCGACCTGGACGATCTCATCGGCCCTGTGAAAAAAAAGGACTCGGGCCCCAAAGAGGTCTCTCTGAAGCACTTGATCGCTACCATTCACCAGAAAGAAGGCAGCGGTGCTCAGGCCATTCCCGAGCGTATGGAGTTACAGCAGCGCTTTTCGTTCGCTTTCGTTCCCTTGATTTTTTGTCTCCTGGGAGTTTCTCTCATTTTACTACCCCGCAGCGTGCGAGCTGGCCGTTCATGGGGGTTCGCCCTCTGTCTGTTCTGGCTTCTGACCTACTATGCGCTGCTGTCCCTGGGAAGAGCCCTCGGAGATAAAGGCTTACTTCATCCCGTGCCGGCGCTGTGGCTGCCCAACTTTGTGGTTGGAGGAATTGCCATTCATCTTTTTACGAAAGCTCTTCGCGAATCGCCACTGTTGCTTTTGACAAAGTTGGATACCGCGTTTAGTTGGACTGTAGATAGATTCAGGCATAGACGCTAAGCGATGACCATGGAATCACGCAGAGAGATCAAGTCCCTTCCTCTGGGAAGCATCCTAGACCGCTATCTGGTGCGCGGGTTTTTGCGTATTTTTCTGCTGGCATTGATTGTGAGCACCGCTCTGTATTTGATCGTGGACTGCTTTGACCGCATTAGCACTTTTCTGGATGCCGGGGCAACGCTTTGGACTATCGCGCGTTATTTCTTCTACACCAGCCCCCTCTCGATTTCTCGGGTGGTCGGTTTTGCAACGCTCTTCGCTACTCTATTCTCCCTCAGCATGCTGGCCCGAACCCAGGAAATCACGGCCATGCGCTCCAGCGGCCTGAGCGTTCAAAGGATTTGTTTGCCCTTGATTATTCTTTCCTTGTTTATTTGCATCGGCAGTTTTTTTTGGAATGAAGGCCTGGTGCCCATGTTCACCCACCGTGCCAAAACGATCTACAATACCGAAATCAAAAACAAGCAACAGCAAAGCCTGCTCGGCACAAGAGATATTTGGATCCGCGGGGAAGGAAATTTCGTCAACGTAGAAAACTTCAACACCAAGACGCGAACACTGGAGGGCGTGGTTATTTTCTTGCTCAATCGGGATTTCAGCTTGCGCGGACTCGTGGAAATTCCCGATGCACACTGGACGGGAAAAGAATGGCATGCCCAGGAAGGAACCGAGTGGCATTTTCTTCCTGACGGCAAACTAGAAAGCGCGAAAGCCACGACGTCAGCGCCGGTCGCCGAGACCCCGGAAGATTTAAAGCTGCTTGCCCGGGATGCCGAGGAATTTACCTATCTCGACCTGCAAAAACAGATCGCGGACATGAGGAGCAAGGGCATCGACACGAGAAATTATGAAGTCGATCTCCAAACCAAGCTAGCGATTCCCTTGATTTCTCCTCTCATGGTCCTGCTCGCAATTCCGTTTGCGCTCAAGAAACAAATTAGCGCAGGTATGGCGCTAAGCTTCGGAATCGCCATGGTCATAGGCTTCAGTTATTGGGTGCTGTCGGCCTTTTGCATCTCTCTCGGTCACGGTGGCGCTCTGATGCCCCGGATAGCCGCGTGGCTTCCCAATGCGATCTTTACGTTGGTTGGGATTTTCTTTCTTACGGCGGAACAGTAATGGCGAAGAACAAAGACGTTCCGTGCCTTTTATTCAAAGCCAGGCGTAATCTTAAACTCGGCGGCAAAATCGCATCTGCGCATTGCGTTCAACGCTTGGAGTATTGGGGCCGCTTGCGCGCCTTGTGGCGACCATATTTTTTTCGCTCGACGGCGCGCGGGTCCCGGGTCACAAACCCGGCTTTCTTGAGCGGCGAGCGAAACTCAGAGTTCACTTGCACGAGCGCGCGAGTGATCCCGTGCCGAATAGCGCCTGCCTGACCCGAACTGCCTCCCCCTTGCACGTTGACTTCAATATCAAAACTACCTTTGGTTTGCGTTACGTCAAAAGGCTGTAAGACCACCATCCGGGCCGTCTCACGACCGAAGTATTCTTCTAGGGAACGGTCATTGATCTTGATGGTGCCCTTGCCATGCTTCAAGAACACACGGGCTACGGATGTTTTCCTCCTACCGGTCGCGGTGACAACTTTTTCCGCCATCGATTTACGACTCCTATAACTCAAATCGCCAAAGGTTGTGGTTTTTGCGCCTCGTGGGGATGCTCGGGACCGGCGTAAACTTTCAGTTTGGTGACTAGCTTTCTGCTTAGGCGGTTTTTGGGCAGCATGCCCTTGACCGCCAGTCGGATAAGATCCTCCGGCTTTTCCGTCAGCAGCTTGGCCGCCGTCCGCTCGCGGATCCCTCCTGGATATTCCGTATGTCGATAATAGATCTTTTGCTCAAGTTTCTTACCGGTGAGCTTTACGCCGCGAGCATTCACAACGATAACAAAATCGCCGGCATCCGTGTTGGGAGTATAGATCGGCTTATTTTTGCCGCGCAAGATTTTCGCGATTTCCGTGGCCATCCGGCCCAAAACTTTTCCCTGAGCATCCACCACATACCATCGTCGCTGGGCACGAGCATCTAAAGTTTTCATCCTAATGGTTCCCGTCAAAGATTGATCTGTCTCCAAGGGAGAGTGGCGGGGCCGACGAGACTCGAACTCGCGACCTCCGGCGTGACAGGCCGGCGTTCTAACCAACTGAACTACGACCCCGACAATCAGTTAATAGTACTCAATTTGGTGGGCGGTACAGGATTTGAACCTGTGACCCCCGGCTTGTAAGGCCGATGCTCTCCCGCTGAGCTAACCGCCCACCTCTGCAGTGAAAACACCAGCCCCCTCGCCCGAACCGGAAAGGAAACGTTTCCGGCGCTTTCTCACTCAAGGTCTTCCTTATCGTAGCTCTTCTAAGAGAAGGAACTAGTTGAGGGACTCTTTCAAGGTCTTCCCGGCCTTGAACTTAGCAGCCCGAGAGGGAGCGATTTCAATAGTCTCCCCGGTCTTGGGATTTCTTCCGGTTCTGCCTTTCCGTTCGGAGACCGCAAACGTTCCAAATCCGGAAATATTCACCTTGTCTCCGCGCTTCAAGGCACCCACAATATCGTCAAATAGTCCGTTTACTATGTCTTCTGCTTTGGGCCGTGGCAACTCGGCCCGCTTGGCAATCGAATCGATCAATTCCGCCTTAGTCATTTAATCCCCTCATCCTCCAGCCAACCCGCTCAAGATGGGCAATGGCGCTTTATAACAACAGGAATGCCGTGTGTCAAACACGCGGTATTCCTTGCCTTCGAAACGATTCTATTGCGGCAAGATCTCGGGCCCCGGAACATCTTCCACCTTATCAGGAAATGGAGTGGGGTCCTCTTTTGTGTCCGGCTGAAGCGAAATATTCTTGAACAAGCTATCCGGGTCATCTACGACCAGGGCTTTCTTGAGAACGTCATCCATATGCCCGACCAGCGACAGTTCGACGCTTTTCAAGACGGTGGCGGGAATCTCTTCAATATCTTTTTCGTTTTCCGACGGGATTAAGACTCTTTTGATACCCGCACGATGAGCCGCCAATACCTTTTCTTTTAAGCCGCCTATCGGGAGTACGGTGCCTCGCAAGGTGATTTCGCCGGTCATAGCTAAATCATTATGAACCGGAATCTTTATCAACGCCGAAACCAGGGACGTCGCCATGGTAATACCTGCCGAAGGACCGTCTTTAGGGATAGCCCCTTCGGGCACATGGATATGGACATCGATCTTCTGGTAAAAATCCTTCTCCAACCCCAACTCGGTGGCGCGTGAGCGAACATAACTCATGGCCGCTTGAGCGGATTCTTGCATGACATCGCCAAGCTTACCGGTAATGATGAGCTGGCCCTTGCCAGGCATGATCGTCACCTCAGTCGCCAGCAACTCGCCGCCAAGCTCAGTCCAAGCCAGACCTGTGGTCACCCCAATTTTGGTTTCCGCCTCCGCTTTGCCGTATCGATATTTCACCGGCCCCAGATATTTGTGCAGGCTCTTCGTGCCGACTTGGATGCGGGAGTTGCGATCCTTCTTGACCACCTCCACGGCTACCTTGCGGCAAATCGAGGCGATTTCACGCTCGAGATTTCGCACACCAGCTTCTTTGGTATAGTGACGCACCAGCCCCAAAAGCGCATTGTCCGTGAAAGTCACATTCTCAGGCGTCAAGCCATTCGCTTCCTTCTGCTTTCCGAGCAGATATTTTTTTGCGATGGCAAGTTTTTCTAATTCGGTATAACCGGCAATTCGGATGATCTCCATGCGATCCTGTAGTGGACGCGGGATCCGGTCCAAGGTATTCGCCGTGGTGATGAACATGACCTTAGAAAGATCGTAGTCGAGGTCTAAATAGTGATCGTTGAAAGACGTGTTCTGCTCGGGATCCAACACTTCGAGTAGCGCCGAAGAGGGATCGCCGCGAAAATCGGTCGACATCTTATCGATCTCGTCCATCAAAAATACCGGATTGCTGGAGCCTGCCTTTTTCATGGACTGGACAATTTTCCCAGGGAGAGCACCGATATAAGTACGCCGGTGGCCACGAATTTCGGCCTCGTCTCTGACACCGCCCAGCGATACCCGGACGAATTTCCTTCCGGTCGCTCGAGCAATGGAGCGTCCCAAGGAGGTTTTGCCGACGCCAGGAGGCCCGACTAAACAAAGAATCGGGCCCTTGATTTTGCCCACTAGGCTCTGCACCGCGAGATATTCGAGAATTCGCTCCTTAACTTTCTCTAATCCGTAGTGATCATCCTCAAGAACTTTCTCGGCTTCATTGATGTCCAACTTATCATCGGTGAACTCGTTCCACGGCAGGCTGAGAATCCAGTCGATGTAATTTCTCACTACCGTGGCTTCCGCTGACATCGGCGACATCATCTTAAGCTTCTTAAGCTCCTTCTCAACCTTATCCTTCGCCTCCGGCGAGAGTTTTTTCTGCTTGATCTTTTCTTCGATTTCTTGGATCTCGTTTTTAAATTCATCCTTTTCGCCGAGCTCTTTTTGGATGGCTCGCATCTGCTCGTTCAGATAGTACTCTTTCTGGGATCGCTCCATCTGTTTTTTGACCCGTGAGCGAATACGCCGCTCCACCTCCAAGATTTCGATTTCGGCTCGCATATGAGCCAAGACCTTTTCGAGTCGCTCAGCAGCGTTGAAGGTTTCCAAAAGGTTCTGACGATCCCCCAGTTTGATTCCCAGATGGGCAACGATGGTATCCGAAAGTCGCGCCGGGTCATCGATGGAAGAGACCGACATCACCATTTCCGGCGGTATTTTCTTTTTAAGCTTGACGTAATTTTCAAAAGTCGCATGGACTTCCCGCGTAAGCGCTTCAACTTCCGTGTTACGCTCGACAATTTCCGGCGCTTCTTCGACTTCAACCAGGAAAAAATCCGGGTTCGCAACAAAGCGAGCCACCTTAGCGCGCTTTTTTCCCTCGATGAGAACCTTGACCGTCCCGTCGGGAAGTTTTAGCATCTGCACGACGGTTCCCAGGGTCCCGATCTTATAGATGTCTTCTTCCGTGGGCTCGTTGGTCTTCGCATCCTTCTGTGACGACAAAAAGATGGGCCCCTGCTTCTGCGTCGCTTCCTCTAAAGCTTTGATGGAACGTTGCCGCCCGACAAAGAGTGGGACCACCATGTGAGGAAAAACCACAATGTCTCTCAGCGGTAGCAAAGGAACGCGCGCCGGAACGCCAGCTTGTTCTTTGTCGTCTTTTTTATCGTTACGAAACAACATAGGTTCCTCCCTAAGCACTCTCTGCGGCCTTGCTGTACACAACAATCGGAGGCTCGTTCTTGTCGACAACGTCCTCGGAGACGACAACCTCCTTGATGTTCGGCTGGGAAGGCATGTCGTACATAATGTCCAGCATGATATTTTCCATGATCGCGCGCAACCCACGCGCCCCGGATTTTCGCTTCATGGCTTCTCGGGAAATGGCTCGAAGCGCCTCTTCAGTAAACTTTAGATGCACACTTTCCATTTCAAATAGTTTCGAATACTGCTTGGTCAACGCGTTCTTAGGCTCTTTCAAAATGCGCACGAGGGCGGATTCGTCTAGCTCATCCAGCGTGGCGATGACCGGCAAGCGGCCGATAAATTCCGGGATCAGCCCAAATTTCAATAGGTCCTCGGGCTGAACATCGTGGAGCAGCTCGGTGGGTCGTCGCCCATCCTTCTCATCGAGCTGTCCGCCAAACCCCATTCGCTTCCGGCCAATCCGCTTGCGGATAATGTCTTCAAGCCCCACGAAAGCGCCACCACAAACAAAAAGAATGTTGGTTGTGTCCACCTGGAGGAATTCTTGCTGTGGGTGCTTGCGTCCCCCCTTGGGAGGAACGCTCGCCATCGTGCCTTCGATGATCTTTAGCAGTGCTTGCTGGACTCCCTCGCCGGAAACATCCCGGGTGATCGAGGGATTATCTGACTTCCGCGAAATTTTATCGATTTCGTCTATGTAGACAATACCGCGCTGCGCTTTTTCAACATCGTAATCCGCCGACTGCAGCAGATTGAGAATGATATTTTCGACATCTTCACCGACATAGCCCGCTTCGGTTAAACTCGTCGCATCAGCGATGGTAAACGGAACCTGAAGAAAACGGGCCAGCGTTTGAGCTAAAAGAGTCTTTCCAGAACCCGTCGGCCCGAGAAGCAAGATGTTGCTCTTCTGCAGTTCGACGTCTCCAGTGACCATCTGGCTATCGATGCGCTTATAATGATTATGTACGGCGACCGCCAAGATTTTTTTGGCTCGTTCCTGACCGATCACATATTGGTCTAAGACCCGCTTGATTTCCGCTGGCTTGGGGACGTTCGACGAAGCATTGAGAGTCTCGTCGTGATCACACTCCTCGGCGATGATGTCGTTACAAAGGTCGATGCATTCGTCGCAGATGTAAACAGTAGGACCGGCGATCAGTTTGCGCACTTCGTCCTGACTCTTACCACAAAACGAGCAAACAAGATTTCCCGAACGGTCATCGCCGTGTTTTGGCATAGAACCCCCGCGCTACTTCTTTAGGTTTGAGCTCCCCTCGGGCCGAGTGGCGATGACCTCATCGACCAACCCGTATTCTTGGGCTTGCTTGCCGGACATGAACAGATCTCGGTCCGTGTCCTTCTCGATCTTCTTTAGGCTCTGTCCGGTATGCTTCATCAGAATATTGTTCAGCTCTTCACGCATTCTTAGAATTTCGCGCGCCTGGATGTCAATATCGGCCGCCTGCCCCTGAAATCCACCAAGCGGTTGGTGGATCATGATTCGTGAATGGGGCAGCGCGTAACGTTTGGTTTTAGTGCCGGAAGCCAGCAATACGGCGCCCATACTTGCGGCCTGACCCACGCAAACCGTCGAGATCTGCGGACGGACGTATTGCATGGTGTCATAAATCGCCAGGCCTGCGGTAACCGAACCCCCAGGACTATTGATGTAAAAAAAAATATCTCGCTCTGGATCTTCAGACTCTAAAAACAGCAGTTGGGCTGTTATGAGATTGGCTACGTCGTCGGTGATAACCGAACCCAGGAAGACTATGCGGTCCTTGAGCAAACGAGAATAGATGTCATAAGCCCGCTCCCCCCGCCCCGTTTGTTCGACCACAATAGGAATAAAGTTCATTTCCCGAGAAACTCCCCAACTCCTGGACCCAGTTTAGCTTTTTTTGCCTTGCTCATCAACCTTTGCAGGCCCCGGAGCGACCTCCTTAATCTTCGCTCGTTCAAGTAAAAACGCCAGCGTGCGGTCAAAAATCATTTGCGCTCGCAAATCGTCGCGTGACTCCGGCCGCGCATAGAACTCGCGCACAGTTTTTCCCTTCTCTCCCGCAGCTCGAGCTATGTGATCGACCCTTTCTTGAACCTCTTTTTCAGAGACTTCAATGTGCTCAAGCATGGCGATTTTTTCCACCAGCAGCGTTGCTTGAACCTGACGCAGCGCGCGTCCTTCCAAAGCTTTTCTTGTTTCCTCCAAGGATGACGTTACTTCACCGCTAGTGTCTCTATTTTGATTGCGCTCCATTAAATATCGCGTTTGCCGTTCCACCATGGCGGGCGGTGGTGCAAACGCATGGCGTGTGATGAGTTGACTGACAATCTGTTCCTTTAACTCTTCCTCTTGAATCTGCTTGAGCTCATCTTCAAGGCGCTTACGGATGGTTCCCTTCAATTCCTCCAAGGATGCGCATTGGCCATGATCCTTGGCAAAATCATCATCGAGGACCGGCAAGACTTTTTTCTTAATATCGTGAGCCACCACAGAAAAATCCACGGCTTTACCAGCAAGATCGCGATTGGCATAATTATCCGGATAGGTCACCTGAACGACTTGGCGTTGTCCAATTTTCAATCCGACGACGGCGTTTTCGAATTGTGGCAATGCCCGTCCGCCGCCGATCTCCAAGAGATAGTTCTCACCCTTTCCACCAGCAAACGGTTTCCCCGCTACGGACCCTTCGAAATCAAGGCTAACAAAGTCACCCTGTTGCACAACCTCGCGGCCGGTCTCCGGCTCCAACCGCGCATAGCTCTCTCGCAGTCTCTCGAGCGCAGACTCCTCCTGCGCCTCCGTGACGGCAACTTTGACCTTCTCGACTTCAACACCCAAATAATCCTTTACTTCGATCTCAGGCTTGACCTCGAACACGGCCGAAAACGAAAAACCGAGTCCTTCTTCTAAGTCGTTGGCCTCGATTTCCGGACGCGAGACGATCTGAAGGCCTCGCTCTTTAATCACTTCACTCAGCGAGTCCTCGACCAATTGAGATCGTACTTGTCCTTTAATTTCATCACCATAGATTCCTTGGAGCACGCTCCGCGGAGCTTTGCCGGCGCGAAATCCTTTGATGCGCACGCGCCGGCCCAGATCCTTATAGGCGCGTGAGAATTGATGGCTAACCGTTTCAGGTGGAAGTTCGACGCGGATTTTTCTTTGCACCGGACTCGATTCATCAATGTCGATTTTCATAGTATGTAAAATCGCGCCACGCGCCTAAGTAAATTCACGACGTGATGTTTGTTCGCGACCAAGGACGCTTCTGATATGGCTGTCTTCGTGGTGCGAGAGGGGGGACTCGAACCCCCACGGTTGCCCGCTAGATCCTAAGTCTAGTGCGTCTGCCAGTTCCGCCACTCTCGCCCACTTTTAGAATTGCGCAAGGCGCGCAAATACAAATTTCCAAACTCACAGAGCAGAGTAGGAAACACGTCGGATTAAGTCAAGGACCATTTTAATGATCTACTACCAGTTGTTGATATTCAGAATTTCCTGAGCGCAGGATCGGCCCCAAAGCTTCTTCTCACAATAAAAATCCTCGTCTAGGCGTCCTCTTTTAAAAACTGCCGCCAACGGCTAATAATGTCTCCAAGGACGGATCTCACCGCATTGAAGACATTTTTCCAAGTTGTTACTCCGGAAGAAGCCAAAACCATTCTTCTCGACGTTCGCCCGGTGGCGGCGGAGACCATCGAGACGGTCCGCGCGCGTGGCCGGGTGCTGGCCGAAGATCTTTATTCTCAAGTTGATCTGCCTCATTTTCACCGGGCTGCCATGGACGGCTACGCGGTGAGGGCGAAGGACACCTTCGGCGCCAGCGCAACGCTACCGGCTTATTTGAAATTGGTGGGCACCGTAGAGATGGGCAAAGAAGCCACACAATCGGTAGCCAACGGAGAGGCTGTGCGTATTTCCACCGGCGGCATGTTGCCGCCGGAATGCGATGCGGTGGTCATGGTGGAATACACTGAGGAGGTCGGCAATCAGACGGTAGAAATCCAGCGAGGTGTCTCTCCGTGGCAAAACGTCATTCAAATAGGCGATGACATCAAAAAAGGGGAGCAGGTATTTCGGCGCGGCCGCAGACTACGGGCCCACGATCTTGGAGCGCTGACGGGGATTGGCATCGCCTCACTCGAGGTCTTCCAGCAGCCGCGAGTGGCTTTGATCTCAACTGGGGATGAGATTGTCGATGTGCGCACCGCACCTGCCCCGGGCCAGGTGCGAAATATCAATCAGCATTCTCTCGCTGGTCTCATCGAAGAGTGGGGGGCGAAGCTCCGCGACTGGGGCGTCGTAGCCGACCGCCGCGATGCTCTGGAACAACATATGAAGGAAGCACTTGATTGGGCCGATCTCTTGCTCCTCTCGGGCGGCAGCTCTGTGGGTGCTCGTGATATCACGTTGGAAGCGATCCTCTCCATGCCCAATGCGAGAATTCTTTTTCACGGCATCTCCGTCAGCCCAGGAAAGCCAACTATTTTCGCCAACGCTTGCGGCAAGCCGGTATTGGGCTTGCCGGGCTATCCCGTTTCTGCCCTGGTAATCTTTGACCTTTTTGCTGTTCCTTTGCTGCGGCGGTTAAGCGGAGAATATCTTGAGGCCGCGGTTTCAACGCGAAAAACGGTTCGTGCTATTTTGAAGGTCAACGTCGCTTCTCAGCCTGGCCGAGAGGACTATGTGCGCGTGAGTCTCCAAACTGAAGGGGGACGACTTTACGCTGTACCGCTGCCTAGTAAATCAGGCGCGATTTTTACTCTGGTCAAAGCTGACGGGATGATTAGAATCGACCTGAATCAGGAGGGAATTGAAAAAGGCGAAGAAGTGGAGGTTATGCTCTTTTAACTTTGTCTTGGACGTGACACCAATGGCTCGCAAAAGATATCTCAAAAAAACACCGCTTCCCGAGGCGCGCAGAATCTTCCTAGAGCGAGTCGACGTTACGCTGCTGGAGACGGAAACCTTGCCCGTCGACCAGGCGCTGAATCGAATCACCGCTGAGCCCACCTTCGCGAAGATCTCCGCGCCCCATTATCACGGCTCCGCCATGGACGGCATCTGTGTGCGCGCCGAAGATACCTTCGGAGCTACTGAGTTCAGCCCGAAAAAGCTCAAGCTCGTAACCGGAGAATTCGCAACCGACAATGCGTTTGCTTTTGTCGACACGGGAAATGCACTCCCAACGTGGGCCAATTCCGTGGTGATGATCGAAAAAGTGCATCAGATCGATGACCGCACGGTGGAAATCTTTGAGGCTACGGCTCCCTGGCAAAACGTTCGGCTGGTGGGAGAGGATGTCGTCGCCACTGAGTTGTTATTATCTCGCTCGCACCGCCTGAGGCCCTACGACTTGGGAGCTTTGCTTGCCGCCGGGCATACTACCGTCGCCGTCAAAGCCAAACCTCGCGTGGCCATCATTCCCACCGGTGACGAACTCATTAAGCCCGGCGATGAAGCGACCCCCGGCCGAATTGTCGAGTTTAATTCGACGATGTTATCAGCCTTGGTCAATGAAGCCGGCGGAACGGCGACAATCTTACCTAGCGTGAGTGACAATCCGGCAAAGTTGAAAGAAGCATTACGGGCGGCGCTAAGGGGCCACCATTTAGTCGCGATCATTGCCGGCTCTTCCGCGGGCGAACATGACTTCACCGCGCAGATTATCGAAGAAGAGGGCGAACTGCTTGTGCACGGGATTGATGTTATGCCCGGCAAGCCCGCGGTGCTCGGCGTAGTGGAGCAGAAGCCGGTAGTCGGCGTACCCGGTTATCCGGTTTCTGCTATTGTGGTCGCCCGCGAAATTATCGAGGCCGCGTTAGCGAAATTTTTAGGACAAGGATTCGTCGCCCGGCCTAAAGTGCGTGCCTTGGTGCCCAAGAAAATAGCCTCCCACTTAGGTGTGGAAGAACTCGTCCGGGTCATCCTGGGCCGGGTCGAAAATAAACTTGTGGCCGTGCCGCTCCGGCGCGGCGCCGGAGTCATTACCACGATGGTGCAAGCCGATGGCTTTATGCGCATACCAAGCCTGAGCGAAGGTATAAACGCGGGTGAGGAAGTCGACATCGAACTCCTTCGTCCCATCGAGGAAGTTGAGCACGCCATTCTCTGTACCGGCAGTCATGACCTCTCCATCGACGTCTTAGGCGATGAGCTTAAACGGAATTTTGCCGGGTTGAAGATCGCCGCAAGCAATGTGGGCAGTCTCGGCGGCCTCTTGTCGCTTCAAAGAGGCGAAACTCACATTGCAGGCACTCATCTTCTGGACGCGGCCACAGGTGAATACAATATCCCCGACATCAAACGGTCGATCCCGCACGCCCCTGTTGTCCTGGTTCACCTGGTGCAGCGCGAGCAGGGGCTTCTCGTCGAGCGCGGGAATCCCAAGGGCATCGAGGAACTCAAGGATCTCACGCGGGCTGACGTGACCTTCGTCAATCGCCAGCCTGGTTCCGGCACTCGCGTATTACTCGATTACCAACTGCAACAGTCGAACCTAGATGCACACGCGATTCGTGGTTACGAGCGTGAAGAGTTCACCCATATGGCCGTCGCCATAGCCGTCGCCAGCCAGCTTGCAGACGTGGGGTTGGGAGTCAAGTCCGCTGCTCAAGCATTGGGGCTCGACTTCATTCCGGTCGGTGAAGAACAATATGATCTTCTTTTTCTGCGCTCGTTTTTTGACGCAGACCATGGTGCGAAGCTCTTACAGACTATTCGTTCCCCTGATTTTAGAAAAGCTGTGGAAGCACTAGGGGGCTACGATGCGCGCGCCTCGGGTGAAATTGTATACACCCAGTAGTGCGTTTGGTCGGTGTCAAAAACCGATGGTTGGTCAAGTAGGAGAGGTGTCGCGATCTTTGCACGCGCAACAGGGACAAAGCGATCTTAAGAAATCGTAGGTATAAATCCCTGTGCTGTGGCCGTCGTGCCAGCGAAATTCGATGGCATAGTTCCCGACGCCACGGATGTCTTGCAGTTTCGCGCCGGGAACGGAGATAAATCTTCGTTGTGACCCATGGCCTTGGCAAAGCGCGCACGGGCAATAACCGCGGAGATATTCTTCGGAGTATTCCCCCACATGACCGTCCTCCCACGTGATCCGCACAACCCCTTTCGCTTTGACATGATTGATCTCGGTCGGATAATGCAGTTCCACGACTAATCATCCTTCAATGCTGCGAGGCAGCTTACAAGCGTTCGGTTAGCAAGAAAGGTGCGTGGCGCCACCTCCGGCCGGTCAAGCAAAATCGCGTCGGTCACCGGAATAAACCGGGTCTTCGCCATCAGCAGATCATGAATCGATCCCCCTGGAGTCAGATGGATATGCCCTTGAACCCAATAGGGGCCGATGCCGAGTAAAGCCTTTGTGGACTCCTTTTTTACATAGAAATGTTCTAGACCCGACCGGGAAACTCGGAACTGCGGACTTAGGTCGGCTATTAAGGATACCTGGTGCATGTAAATTACATACTCTTCTGCCTTAACCGCCATGGGTTTTCTATTCAAATCTTCCAACGTCGCATCTTTGAGCGTGAAAGCCTCTTCACCTTCTCGCAAAATGAAATAGTTGCTCAAACGGTCCTGGTTGGTTACCAGAATTCCGCGAACGATGGCCGATTGAAAGTAAACCTCCAACGGCATCGAATAGGTCGTAAAACTGTCCTGCGCCATATCTCCCTTCGCATCTCGTACAAGTGACACGGTAAGTAATCGAGACCAACCCTAATTATTGCACTACGGAAGAGGCTTAACAACAGAAATTTTGACAGCGAAATCCAGAGCCGGCTCTCGGAATCTGCAACCAGGTCCGCACGGTCTTTTTTCTGATGCGTCTCGAACGGGTACCCTCGTGAGATGTGGTTGGACCAGCGTCTGCCAAAGCACATCCCCGGGCGATTTTCGCGGTAGTGTCCGGGCAGAAAAGAGGCGGGGTCGTTCCTTTACAATAATGATGCGCTCTTCACGCAACTTGAGATTGACTTGAATTTTGCCTAGACATCCGAGTTTCGTAGACGCGGCATACTTCAGAAAACACGTCATCTACCGCGATTCGCTGCATGCAAACGTTGTCCTGGCAGGCTGAAGTCCGTCCATTCAACGCGCTGACGCACGGGCTGCAGGCGATACCGGCCCAGAATACGTGATTACGAGGCGTATGCGCGGCGAAAAGCCGAGGGCTTTCCGGCCCGAATAGCGTCACCACATCGATTGAAGTGAGAGCGGCAAAGTGGGCCGGGCCGCTGTCATTAGTGACCAACATCTCCGCCAGCCCATAGATCACCAAGAGCTGCCGGAGCGTGGTGTGACCAGCCAGATTAAAGCAGCGTTCCGAGCCAACCTGTCCGACGATTGTTGCGACCGCAGAACCTTCGCTTGGTCCTCCCGTCATCGCTACACGCACATCCGGGTACTTATCGAGCAATCGCCGAGCCAGCTCGACGTAACGTTCGGTTGGCCAGCGCCGCAGCGGCAGCAGGTCGCTACAATTGGGATTTAATAAAATCAAAGGTTGAAACCTCGCGCTGCGAGAAACTTCATGCAGCAACGCTTTCACCTGCCCTTCCTCGCTCTCAGTAGGTCGGAACGTGGGTGGCGCATCTTCGGCCAAGACCGGTTCGCGGTTGAAAGTCGGCAGCCGCTGCGGCTCCACCGTCAGCGCCTCGACCAACATGCTAAAAGTCTGTGCGGTGTGCAGGTAAGGATTAAAACGTAGACGGTGCGTAAGCAAATCACCGCGATAAGGTCCCTCGCCTCCGAACGCATGGAAGCCCACTCGATAACGCGCCTTGCTCAGGAAAAGCAGCGCAGCCGAGGACCTGGCAAAAAATTCCAAATCGATCGTTGTGTTGATGCCGAGGTCTCGAATGCGCCGGATCGCCTTAAGAGTATCGAACACCAGCCTGACGAGACCATCGCTCCGGATGGAGATAATGTTTTCGCAAAGGATGAGACCCATAGCATCAAGAATAAAGCGGTTCTCTTCGAAAACCAAAAAATAGATGTTTTCCCGCCCGACTAACTCAGTCGCTTTACGGATGGCGGAACAGGCCAGCACATTGGAACCTTGCTCGACCAATTTCACAAACAGGATGCGGCGCGGGGGCTCTTTAAATGTCTCTTGCCCGAGGCAACTGAGCAGTCGCCGCACGACAGTCAGAGCAACGCAAACGGGCACGCCTACCCACTTGTCTACTTGTCGCATCATTGTGGTTTTTATCATGAGCTTTTTTACGCGAATCCGCAAAGTCGCAAAACGATTCACCTGATGACAATTTCTCTGGTCATAGGCCGACCTCAGCCCCTGTAGCCGTAACCGACGCGCCAGTAAAAATATCCCACGACGCGGCCATCATTTTCCAAAGTTTCCGTCGACACATCGCCGATGGTCTTAAAATACTGGGCGAACGATGGAGACATGAGCCTTTTACGATCGAAATCAATCAATAACAAATCTTTCCCGACCGCCGCCGACCGAGGCGTCCAGACCGCCCACATGAGGCTTCGACGGCCAAAAAAATGAGGTCCTCCTGTGTTATAGGCCGAATCGTTATAAAAGCTCAGCTCGCTGGCGATAAAGTTTCTATCCATTCCGACGGTCATGGGTCGCGAACCGGTTTGAGCTTCGACCACGGTTTCAATCTTAGCGACCTTGTCTGCAAGTTCGCGCCATTCGCCAAAGAGACGGCCTGGCGTCATGAGACTCGCCCCGGGCATTCCGCGAGTAACATATTCAAAGGACAGGCCATACGTAAACAAAAGGACAATGATGGTCGGCATCCACAATCGCCGGCTGAACTTTGCCCACCAGCCCTTTGCTTGATCCGGCGTATTGGCCATATCCCAAGCAAGCAACGGAATCACTGCGAGCCAAACCGGCGCGGTCCAATTGAGTTTTGGCTGGTTAAGCAGGCTGAAGATTATAAATACCGAAAGGGGTACCAGCGTGAACACGACTGTCCATAAATACTGCCGCTTTCTGATATCGCTTTGATAAGGGCCCGCCGCCATCCCTGAGCTTTTAGGTAGAAGCAGCCACACCGCGCCCACCAACCCGAGAGGAGTCAAGATAAGCACACAGGCGCCCAGTAATAAATGCAGCGAGAACTCTTGGCTTCCTGACCAACGGTTGGAGCTTTGATAGACAAAAGACGCCCAATCGTTTTGGACGTTCCAGAGAATCACGGGAGAAAAAAGCAGAGCCGCCGCAAGAGTGGCGACATAGGCCTCGGGACGAAGCAGCCACCGGCGCGACTGCCGGTCGATCAGGATAAACGTCAAGCTTCCAACGCCCAACAGAGCCACCGTGTATTTCGATAGCATCCCCAACCCCAAACATATTCCCGCCCACAGCCACGCCCCGCGTTGGCCTCCGATCAATGCTCGCTCAAGGAAGTAGAGGCACCCCGCCCATGCGGCGAGCAAAGGGGCGTCCGGCGTCATAAAAAAGCCCATGCCTAAATAGAAAGGTAGCGCGGCCAAAAACAGAGCGCTTCCGAAGGCAGCGCGCCTCCCATAAAGATTCTGCGTAAGACGGAACATGAAGATGGCAGCCGCGATCCAGCAAACAAAAGCTGGAAGCCGCACGGATACTTCGGATTTGCCGAATAAGGTCGTCGAAAGCCAGATCAACCAAGCAACCATTGGAGGATGATCGAGATAGCCGATGTCTAGACGCTGCGCATAATTCCAATAGTAGGCCTCTTCGGGGATCAGATTCACATAGCCCACGAAGATTAGCTTGAGAAGGAAGAGATAGACCACCATGCTGACCGTAAGAACCGGCCAGGAGATCAAGCGTGGAAACACAAACAGAACCGCACCCGCGAACAGAATAACCGTGCCGATCAGGATTGCCACAAGGACAGCTGCATGCGGTTGCCAGTGCCAATTTCTGGTAAGCAGCGAAAAAACACCGCTGCGAAGCTGTAGCGCGAGAAACGCAATGAGGAGAAGTCTGCCGCAAAGCGCCCATCGAACGGCCTTCTTCGCTTGATCGGGCGCCCATGGAAACTCGCCGCTGTCTAACACAAAAATAAGGACTGCGCCGGTGAAAAAACTTGCGATCTGAGACAGTTCAATACCAACTCCCAGCCGACACAACACTTCGAAAACTAGGAAGTCGATAACCATGGCCACGAGGCTAACGCCCACGAGCCGCATATTGCACCCCTCGATTACCGCGTTAACCAAGTGAAAACCTGTCGAGTTCCACGTTTCAAATTTCACTCGATCCTCACAAACGAGTTAACTTCGATCGCCTCTCGGCGGTTGTCATGCAAACGCTTGCAAAGCGGGTTGTCGGATTGATCTTAACAAGATGGTTGTGTATTTCTTTGAGCGTGTAGCAGGTCAAAAAGTCATTGGAAATCTGGCGGGCGGCCGGAGACTCGAACTCCGGACCCTCTGATTAAGAGTCCGACACCAGTAAAATCCCATCCTATTCCGAGCTACTGTAGCGAGTAAAACCCGAAAATTCCACTGGTCGCTTCTGTGGCCGTCCGTACCGGGCGGACGGACGCAAAACGGACGCGGACGATGTCCGATGGGTCCTTTGGGAAGCCGTTCACGGACAGCGAGAAGCGCTTCAGAATTTAATGGACAGAGAATTCAGTTCAATCCTGGCATTTAACATTGACCTGAGCCGTGGCCCACGCAGCAGACGAACCCTTGACAGGCCGCACCACTGTCGAGGGCGTCGGCTCCAGCGATTTGTTGGGCACCGCCGGTGATTCCACATAAGCACTGAACCGCTACTACGGCGCTTCGATCTTGAAAAAAACATAGTCCTGCACGACTCCGTTGTGTTCTCTACTTGCCTCATGGGATAGCTTTCCGCCAACCTTTTCCATCGCCCTTCGCGAACGCCAGTTGTTTTTGCCAACGTGAAACCAGACAACTTTGGCCCAGCGGAAGGCGTGGCTAAGCATAAGTTGCTTCATTTCCCGATTCATGGCGCCACCCCAATGGCTTCGGACTAGAAAGGTATAGCCAATGGCCACCTCCCTCTGGTCTGGATTCCACCCGTAGTAGCGGGACGTACCAATTACCTCGCCGGACGCTTTGTCGGTTACCAACAGCGCCCCGCCAGACGCCAACGCACCGGCAAAAAACTCCTCAAATACCTCCCTCTGATACCTCAACGGCTCTGGATGCTGCTCCCAAATGAGAGGATCGGAAGCCGCCGCATAAAGCGCCTCGAAATCGTCCGCGATCAACGGACGAAGCGAAATCGTTTCTCCGACGAGCGCTGGCTGAAGATCAAAGCGGGATACTACCTCCACACGTGCCTCTAATGTGCCCAACGCCATGGGGTTAAGCCGTGGCGAATAAGCGAGCCTTCGGGCGAGCGTCTTCGACACCAGTCTTAAGCCGCGGTTTAGGGTGCTGTTTGACTAAATAATAGTCTCGCATGTTCAACCTCAATCAGTGCCACCCTGCCGATGATCTCCGGATACGTCATTGACGCAGTAATACGTACCTCAAAGTAGCGGTAGTCTCGATAGCGAGGAGAGTACAGTTGATCGGCAATGAGATGTTCCGCAGAAACCACTTTGAAACGAAGCGCTTTTCTCCGCTGTGGCCGTCAAGTGTCCATGAAGCCTCCACGGGACAGCTAAGGAGATCGGTTTGAAGGTAGCTGAGATGTGGCCACAGATAGTTATGAATCACTGTTTGTTAATCCGGATAACTAATATGGCAACTGCTATCGCAAAGATAACTACACCTATAAGGGTATAGTCAAAGAAGTCCGCCGTGATCAGTTGAACCATAAATGGCCCCCTGCACGTTACCGAAACCCCATAGTCCGTGAGCTATATATCGCCGCGTTGGCGGACAATCAAGACTGTTTATCAATCCAATCTTTGCACAGCTTGAGACCGTGCTCTTCTGCCGCTTCTCTGCTGCTGAAGATCGGTCCTCGGATGCGTTTGATCTCCACGATTGAGTCGAGGCGTCGGCTTGCGCGAAAGATAGTTCCCCGCGAGCACCAGTCATGTTCGGTTGCAAAGGTTGGGATTGCTGAACCGTCGATCAGAAATCCCTTGTATCGCTCCATTCCCATT
>Ga0126373_10000586_pt1 | contig 24192 bp, 21 predicted proteins | sample PanSoiMetPlot_11_FD_92545 | JGI IMG/M metagenome (GOLD analysis project Ga0126373, IMG submission 92545) | Tropical forest soil microbial communities from Panama - MetaG Plot_11 | ecosystem: Environmental > Terrestrial > Soil > Tropical forest > Bulk soil | place: Panama | collected 2016-02-17 | reverse complement strand
CGGTTGTCGTTGTAGCGGCAGAGCCTCATAACGCCCCCGGGTTGCTGGGGCAAAATACTCGCCCAATCGCCGGCTGCGCAGCGAAATATATGCCGCCTTTGGTTTCTGCCCACTTTGCCCATGCCGCAACGGGTCACGGCGCGGCCGCGCGTTGACAGCGACCGCCCGATCCATTGACATGATGCCGCGCCAATCGCGCGCGGACGGTCGGGATCATGGCGGGGCATACCGAAACCAAAGTGACGCTGCATGGTTGCGACATCCACGTGATGCGCGGCGGCAGCGGCGCGCCGCTGGTCTATCTGCATGGCTCGGGCGGCGGCGGATTATGGCTGCCGTGGATGGAGGATCTCGCCCGGCAATTCAGCGTCATCGTGCCCGAGCATCCCGGGTTCGGGCACTCCGACACGCCCGAATGGCTCGACGGCATCCACGACGTGGCGCTGTTCTATCTCGAGTTTCTCGCCGCCGAAAATCTCACCGGCGTCCATTTGATGGGCGGTTCGCTCGGCGGCTGGATCGCGGCGGAAATAGCGATGCTCGATGCTTCGCGCCTCAAGACTTTGACGCTGATCGGCCCGGCCGGCATCAACGTTCCCGGCGTCCACAAACCGGACATGTTTTTGTGGCCGGCCGACGAACTGGCCCGGCAGCTGTTCCACGACAAAGCGATGGGCGACGAGGCGGCCAAGCGCGCAATCGATCCCGCCGGCGCCGACGTTCGGATGAAGAACATCTACACGGTCGCGCGCCTTGCCTGGCATCCACGATTCTACGACCCGCTGCTGATGAAATGGCTGAAGCGCGTTAAGTTGCCGACGCTTGTGGTCTGGGGACGCGAAGACCGGATTCTGCCGGTCGCAACCGCGCAAGGTTTCGCCGAGCGCCTGCCGCAGGCCGAGATCGAAATCGTGCCGGATTGCGGCCATCTGCCTCAGATCGAAAAGAAAGACATTTTCGTCGAGCGAGTAACGCGCTTCATCGCGGGGAGCGGCCGATGAAATTCTTCTTCTTCCACCTGATGCCGTACGCCTATCTCGATCCCGATTACGACAAGACCTACGTCACGGACTGGCTGCTTTATCCCAACAGCAATTACGACCCCCAGAAAGGCGCCGAGCTCTACAACCGTTATCTCGACGAGATCGAATATGCCGACGCGCTGGGCTTCGACGGCGTCTGCGTCAACGAGCATCACCAGACGGCCTATGGCTTGATGCCGACGCCGGGCGTGCTGGCCGGCGCGCTGTCGCGCCGCACGAAGACGGTCAAGATCGCCGTGCTCGGCCGCGCCCTCCCGCTGCTCAACAATCCTCTTACCGTAGCCGAGGAATACGCCATCCTCGACAACATCACGCGCGGACGGCTGATTGCCGGCTTCGTGCGCGGCATCGGCGTCGAATACCACGCCAGCGGCGTCAACCCGACCGAGAGCCACGACCGCTTTCACGAAGCGCACGACCTGATCCTGCGCGCCTGGACCCAGCCCGGCCCGTTTCCCTTTGAGGGGAAGTATTACCAGTTCGATTACGTCAACGTCTGGCCGCGGCCCTATCAACAGCCGCATCCGCCGGTGTGGATTCCGTCGCAAGGCTCGAGCGAGACCATCCGTTGGGCGTCGGCGAAGGAACGCCGTTACGTCTACCTTCAGACCTTCAGCCCGGTGACGGCGCTGTTCCGCTACATGGACATGTATCGCGAGGAAGCGCGAAAATCCGGCTACGAAGCGTCGCCCGATCAGCTCGGCTGGTCGATCACCACTTATGTCGCCAAGACCGACGAGCAGGCGTTACAAGAGGCGAAGCCGCACATCGAATTCTTCGTCAACAAGTTCCTGCGGATGCCGATGGAGATGCTGCTGCCGCCCGGTTACCTTTCGCTATCGTCGATGAAGGGCGTCATGGCGGCGAAAGCCAGCCTCGGCCGCCAGCGCACGATGGAAGAGCTTATCGAGCAAGGCCAATTCATCTGCGGCAGCCCGGAAACGGTGCGGCGCCGGCTGAGCGAGTACCAGGACCGCGCCGGTTTCAACCTGGTGCTGCCGAACCTGCATTTCGGCACCTTGCCCGCCGACCTGACGCGCCGGAACACGGAATTGTTCGCGCGCGAGGTCATGCCAGCGTTGCGCGACCGCCTGCCCGCCGGCGGCCGCGAAAAGGCTCGCGCCTGACGGCCGCCAGCCATGCGGCGCTTGAAAACTGAACCTGTTCGGGTTTGAGTCGGTGCGGCGGCGAACCGCCCGTTAGAGGCGCCGTCGCATCCGGGGAGGAACCATGCGCAAACACCTTGTCGCCGCGTTCGTCGCGGCCATCGGATTGCTTGTCGGACTGGCGACGGCGCATGCCGAACCGCTGACATTGCACGTCGGCTGGGTGGTTTGCCCGCCGGAGCTGACGCCGGTGCTGCTGGCGCCGCCGGGCGTCGCGAAGCACCTCGGCAAGAGCTATACGTTCGAGCCGGTGCACTTCCAGGGCACGCCGGCGATGATCACGGCGTTCGCGTCAGGCGATCTCGACATCGCTGCCTTCACCTATCCGACCCTTGGCACGGCAATCGAGAACGCGGGCATCAGCGATCTACGCATCATTTTCAGCGAATTCGAAGACGGCGTGCCGGGCTATTTCACCGAACCCTATCTGGTCCTCAAATCGAGCGGCATCGACAAGGTCGAGGACCTGAAGGGCAAGGTGCTGGCAACCAACGCCATCGGCAGCGGCGTCGACATCGCCATGCGCGTCATGTTGAGAAAGCACGGGCTCGAGGACAAACGCGACTACAGCGTCGTCGAGATCGCGTTTCCCAACATGAAGGCGGCGCTGCTCGCGAACAAAGTCACGTTGATCAACGCCACGGTGCTGACCGCCAACGATCCGGAGCTGATGGACAAGGCCAGCATCTTGTTCACCGAGAAGGAGGCCGTCGGTGAAACGCAGTTCGCGCTGTGGACGGCGCGCGCTGGCTTCATCAAGGCGCACCGCGCCGCGCTGGTCGACTTCATGGAGGACAGCCTGCGGGCGTTGCACTGGTTCCTCGACCCCAAGAACCACGATCAGGCGGTCAAGATCGTCGCCGATTTCACCAAGCGGCCGCCCGCGCTCTTCACCAGCTGGCTGCTGACCCACAAGGACCAATACCGCAATCCCAACGGACTGCCGAATATCGCTGCCTTGCAGCGCAATCTCGATACCGCGCAGCAGCTGGGTTTCCTCAAAACCAAGCTCGACGCGTCGAAATATCTCGATCTCAGCCTCGTCAAAGAAGCGGCCGCACGCCTGAAATAGCTTTCGCCCGCGCCGTATCGCCCATCGCCTCGGAAAGGCTCGCATGACCACGCATACCGCCGCTCATCATCTGTTGCAGGGATTGGTCGAGCTCGGCGTCGACTATGTGTTCGCCAATCTCGGCACGGATCACGCGCCGATCATCGAAGAACTGGCGCGCTGGGAAAAAACCAACCGCCGGCCGCCCGAAGTGATTTTGTGCCCGCACGAGAACGTGGCAGTGCACATGGCGGGCGGCTACGCGCTCGCCACCGGCAAGGGCCAGGCGGTACTGGTGCATGTCGACGCCGGCACGGCCAATGCCGCAATGGCGCTGCACAATTTGGCGCGCACCCGCCTGCCGGTGCTGGTCATGGCTGGGCGCGCGCCGTTCACTACCCACGGCGAACTCACCGGCTCGCGCGACACCTACGTTCACTTCGTCCAGGACCCCTACGACATGGCCAGCATCGTCCGGCCTTACGTCAAATGGGAGTACATGCTGCCGTCGGGCGTCGTCGTGAACGAGGTGCTGCGCCGCGCGCACACGATGATGCAAAGCGACCCGCGTGGTCCGGTTTATCTGACCCTGCCGCGCGAGATTCTCGCCGCCGATGTCGACGACGACAAGGTGGCGGGCTTTCCCGAGGCCAAATACGGGCCGGTCAAGGCCGGCGGCGTCGCGCCGGAGGAAGCCGACGCTATCGCCGCCGAACTCATGGCGGCCGCAAATCCGATTGCCGCCACGACCTATATCGGCCGCAAGCCCGAGGGCGTCGCCGTCCTCGACGAGCTGGCGCGCGAATGCGGCATCCGCGTGTTTGAGAGCTTCCCGTCGATGCTCAATATTCCGCACGATTCGCCGTGCTTCGCCGGCTTCAACGTCGGCGACGGCATCAAGGACGCCGATCTCGGCCTGCTGCTCGATACCGACGTGCCGTTCATTCCGCTCGATCATCCGCGCGCCAAGGCCATGCGCTGGATCCAGATCGACGTCGATCCTCTGAAGGAGAACATCCCGGTTTGGGGGTTCGCGACCGACCGCCGCTATCAGGCCGACGCCGCCACGGTGCTCCGCCAGGTGCTGGAAGCGGTGCGGCGACGCGCCGACGACCGCTACCGACAGAAGGTCAAGGCGCGGATCGCCGGCTGGGCGCCGGCGCGCGACGCGCGCGCCAAGCGATTGGCCGCAGCGGCAGCAAAAACCGGCAGCCGCGACGCGATGACCGTCGAATACGTCGCCGCAACGCTCAACCAGCGGCTGACGCAAGACGACATCGTGGTCAACGAAGCCGTGCGCAACACCGGGGCAACGCTCAGCCAGATGCCGCGCACCAAGCCGCTGACCTATTTCGCGCACGGCGGCGGCGGCCTCGGCGGCAGCGGCGGCATCGCGCTCGGCGTCAAGCTGGCGCACCCCGACCGGCGCGTCATTCAGGTCGTCGGCGACGGCTCGTTCCATTTCATGAGCCCCGACGCGGTCTATGCGGTGTCGCAGCAATGCGGCCTGCCGATCTTCACCGTGGTGCTCGACAACCGCGGCTGGCAGGCGGTGAAGGCGTCGGTGCAGCGCGTCTATCCCAACGGCGTCGCCGACGAAAGCGGCGAGTTCCAGGCACGGCTGTCGAGCGGCAAGCCGGGCGAGCGTCGCCGTTTCGACGAACTGGCCCATGCGTTCGGCGCGCACGGCGAATATGTCGCCGAGCCGGCCGAGCTCGGACCGGCGATCGACCGCTGCTTTGCCGCGCTCAAAGACAAGCGCTCGGCGGTGCTGACCGCGCGCGTCACCTCGCTCGCCGACGTGCCCAAGGGGTAACGGCGCCATGGCTCCCGCGTGAAACGCAGCACCGACCGCATCCTCACGACCCATGTCGGCAGCCTGATCCGGCCGCCGCGGCTGCTCGAATTCCTGCGCGCCAAACAGGAGCACCGGTCGTACGACGAGCGCGCCCACGCGGCGTGCCTGAAGGAATCGGTTGCCGAAGTGGTGCGGCAGCAGGCCGCGGCGGGGATCGACGTGGTGAGCGACGGCGAGTTCGGCAAGGCGATCAGCTGGTCGCAATACGCGCTCGAGCGGCTCGCCGGGTTCGACCGCCGGCCGTTTGCCGGCGGCAATCCCTGGATGCGCGGCGCCGATCGCGAACGCTTCAAGGGCTTCTATGCCGAGATGGACAGCCGCGACCAGGGCGCGACAACTGCGGAATCCGTGGTCGTCGCGCCGATCCGTTATACCGGCCAGGCGGCGTTGCAGCGCGACATCGACGATTTCAAGGCGGCGCTCGCGGACGTCGACGTGGTCGAAGGATTTTTGCCGGTGGCGGCGCCGTCGAGCGTCGTGCCCGACAAGAAGAACGAATACTACAAGACCGACGACGATTTGCAGACGGCGGTCGCCGAAGCCATGCGAACCGAATACCGCGCCATCGTCGACGCCGGTTTATTGGTGCAGCTCGACGATGCGCGCGCCGCCGTCACCTTCGACCGCATGGTGCCGCCCAAGACGTTCCAGGACTATCACCGCTGGCTCGAACGCCAGATCGACATCATGAATCATGCGCTCGCGGGCATCGACCCGGCACGCGTGCGTTATCACGTCTGCTGGGGCAGCTGGCCCGGGCCGCACGTCACCGACGTGCCGCTCAAGGCAATCGTCAAGACGTTGCTCAAGGCACGCGTCGGCGCGTTCGTCATCGAGGGCGCCAACCCGCGCCACGAGCATGAGTGGCAGGTGTGGCGCGATGTCGACCTCAAGGACAAGATCCTGGTGACCGGCGTTATCAGCCACGCGACCAACGTGGTCGAGCATCCTGAGCTCATCGCCGAGCGCATCGTTCGGCTCGCCAAGCTGATCGGCCGCGAGCAGGTCGTCGCCGGCACCGATTGCGGCTTCGCGCAAGGACCGTTCTATCGCCGCGTCCATCCGGAAATCATGTGGGCGAAACTTGAAGCGCTGGCCGCTGGCGCGCGGCTGGCCAGCAAGGCCCTGTGGGCGCGTCGGACCAAAGCCCGGGTTGCGCGCCGCACGAATAAGCGCCGCGCCGGCGCCCGTCGCTAAGCCAGCGCCGCCTCGACCCAACGGCCGGCCGCCAGCAGCCGCGCCGCGCCGCGCGGCGGCCCGATCAGCTGCACGCCGAGCGGCAGGCCCATCGGGCCTTTGCCGCAAGGCACCGTCAGACACGGCACGTGCAGCAGCGTCCACAGCCGGTTGAACACCGGGTCGCCCGTCGATTCGATGCCCTACGGCGCCTCACCCGGCGCCGGCAGCGTGAGCCAAAAATCGCAATCGCCGAACGCCTCGGCGGTGACGCGGCGCGCCGTATCGAACACGCCGCGTGCGGCGTTGTAATCGGCGAACGCGATCGCCATGCCATCGGCGACGTTGCGTGCGAAAGCCGGGCTGAGACGGTCGCGCTGATTGAACCACTCATAGGCATAGGCGCGCGCCGTCTCGTAGCCGGTGACGATCCGCGAACGTTCGTGCGCGGTCTCGAGCGCCGGATCGATCGCGACGTCGCGCACGCTGGCACCGGCTTTTGTGAGGCGACGCGCGGCGTCTTCGAACGCCGCTTGCGCCGGCGCCGTTGCTTTATCCCATTCGATCCCGCGCACCAAACCGATGCGCGGCGCCTTGTCGAGCGTCTTGTCGTAGGAGTCCATCGGCGCGCCCGTGAAGACAGCAAGCACCGGCGGAATGTCGGCGACCGTGCGCACGAAGAAGCCGATGGTATCGGCCGATTCGGAAAGCAGTTTCGCACCGGCCCGATTGATCGCGCCATAGCTTGGCTTGAAGCCGACGACGCCGCAGAACGCCGCCGGGCGGATTACCGAGCCAAGCGTCTGGGTGCCGAGTGCGACCGGCACCATTCCGGCGGCCACCGCCGCCGCCGAGCCCGACGACGAACCGCCGGGGGTGTGCGCCGGATTGTGCGGATTGTGCGTCTTGCCGGGATGCGTCATGGCGAATTCGGTGGTGACGGTCTTGCCGAGCGCAACCGCGCCCGCGGCGCGGAGCAACGCGACGCACGCGGCGTCGGCCGCCGGCCGATGGCTGGCATAAATCGGCGAGCCGTAAGACGTCGGCATGTCGGCGGTGTCGAAGATATCCTTGATGCCGACCGCGACGCCATGCAGCGGGCCCTTGGCGCGCATCTGATCGCGACGGCGCGCCTCGGCCAAAGCGCGCTCGGCATCGACATAGGTCCAGGCGCTGACGGTCGCTTCGCGCTCGGCGATACACTCGAGGCAGGAACGGGTTCCGGATTCGGCGCTGGCTTCGCCGGCGGCAACGCGCTTCAGGATGTCACGAACGCCGAGCATGGCAGCGGCTTCAATCGTTGCGGTGGCGCAGTATCCCTGCGTCACGCGCCGCCATGCAAGACGAAGCTGCGCCGCACGCCTATGCGTGGATCGAGGATCGGCCGGAATCGAGAAGTGGCGGTGGTTACTTCGCGCCCGCCGTTTGCGTCGTCGGCGTCAGGCGCACGACATGGCCGTTTTCGACCACACCATACACCACATCGTCGGTATCGACGGCTTCGTGGTTCGCCGGATTGAACGGATGGTTGTAGACCTGCACCACGCCCTCGATCTTGTCATGCAGGTCGTCGAGCGCCGCCCGAACCTTGGGACCGTCGACGGTGCCTGCCTGTCGAATCGCCGCCGCCAGCAGATAAAGCGAATCGTAGCCTTGCGCCGCCGATGGCGGCGAATCCATGCGCGTGACCTTGTAGGCGGCGTGGAACGCTTCAATGAAGGCGGTGCGCTTCGGCGTATCGCCCTGCTCGACGAAGGTTTGCGGCATAACCGTGCCTTGGCCGTTGACGCCGGCCGCATCGATGTAATTCGACATCGACAGCGTCCAGCTGCCGATCATCGGCACCATCCAGCCGATCTTGGCGCGGTCGTTGGCGATCGCGGCAAGCTCCGGGCCGATGCCGTACGTCAGCACGACGTCGGCGCCCGCCTGCCGCGCGCGCGTCAGCTGCGCCGTCATGTCGGTGTCGCCGATATTGAATTTCTCGTTCGACACCGGCGTGATCCCTTCCGCCGCCAGCGCTTGCATCAAATCGTGACGGCCGACCTGTCCGTAAGCCGTGGTGTCGGCGAAGATCGAGATTTTCTTATAGCTGCGTGCCTTGACGATCTCGGCGATCTTCTCGACTTCGAGCGCCGTGCTGCACGAAACGCGGAAGACGTAATTCTCGGCATATTCGGGCGGCGCGAATTGGCGGGTCAGAACGCTGCCGGTGGTGACGTTGAGGATCACCGGGATGCGCGCTTGCTCGAAATAGGGGATCCCCGCCAACGCTACGCCCGTGTTGATGTAACCGACGGCGGCGTCGATCAGATGGTGCTCCGTCAGATCCTTCGCGATCTGCGCGCCGCGGTCGTTGTTCGCCTGATCGTCGCGCTTCACCAGAACGAGCGGACGGCCGAGAACGCCGCCCGCCTTGTTGATCTCGTCGGCCGCCAGTTCGACGCCGCGCAGCATGTCGATGCCCATCGGCGCGGAACCGCCGGTGAACGGCCCATCGACACCAATGCGGATCGGATCGGCCGCATGCGCCGGCATGCCAGCCGCGACGAGGATTCCGAAGGCAACAACACTCAGCGTTTTCCATGGCATGACGTGCACTCCTGGCGCGCCGCTTAGACGGCGATATCCAATTTCGGTTTGTCGGTCACGGATTGGCCAACCCGGCGAATCGGCAAGCTGATCGTGACAGTGGTGCCCTGCTTCGGTGCGCTGCTGATCTCCAGGCGGCCGCCGTGCATCTCGACCAGAGTCTTGGAAATCGGCAAGCCGAGGCCGGTGCCTTCCTGCGTCTGCGCCCGTTCGCGGCCGACTTGGGTAAACGGCTCCAGGGCGCGCGGAATGTCTTCCGGCGCCATGCCGACCCCATTGTCCTTGACGGCGATCTGCAAGTCCGTGGACGTAACCGCGGTGGATACGTCGATCCGGCCGCCGGCGGGCGTGAATTTGACGGCATTGGCAAGCACATTGAGCAGGACCTGACGAATACGGACGGAGTCGGCTTCGACCACCGGCGCCAGCGACGTAAGATCCGTGACGACCGCGATGCCGGCGACATCCGCCTTGCGCGACATGATGGCGATCGCTTCGACGATGGTGCGATTGATGTCGACGGGCTCGAGATGGAGCTCGGTTTTTCCGGCGTTGAGCTTGGCGATATCCAATATGTCGTTGATGATCGCCAGCAGATGCTCGCCGCTGGTGCGCACGATTTCGCCGTATTGGCGGTAATTCTCGGAAATCGGGCCGAGCACCTTGCGTTCGATCATCTCGGAGAAACCGATGATCGCGTTGAGCGGCGTGCGCAGCTCGTGGCTCATATTGGCGAGGAACGCGGTCTTGGCTTGATTGGCCTGCTCTGCCTGTTGCCGCGCGAGACCGAGCTGCGTTTCACGCTCTTTCAGCGGCGTGATGTCCGAATAGAACAGAACAGTATCGCCCTCTTCCGTGCGCCGCTCGCGCATTAGAATCCAGCGGCCATCCCGCAATTGGAGAACCGGATCGCCGATCCCCATCCGGTGCTGATCCATCCGCCACTGCAAGAACTCGCCCTCGTCGGGATGCTCGTCGGCGAAGGCGCGGTATTTGACCGACGCCTCGCTCAATTCCTGGAACGTCTTGCCGGGCACGATAAGGTCTTTGATCGGCGCAAAGAACGACCGGTAGACGCTGTTCGACAGCACCAGACGGTCGTCGCTGTCATAGAGCGCGAACGCCGCCGGCGCGCTCTCGAACGCGCTCAGCAACCGCGCCTCGGCCGTCCGCCGCGCACGGGCTTCGCGATCGACGGCCGAGGCTTCGCGCGCCGCCGCTGTGGCGAGCAACCAGGCGATGATGGTCATAACGAACAGCAGCCCGCCATCCATGGCGCAAAAACTGAGGAATTGCGGCGAGGTGATGGTCGGCTTGCCGATCAGGACGATCCGGGCCGGAAAGCCGTGCACTTCCGCCTGAGTCGAATCCGCTTTCGCGTGCTTGCTTAAAGTTCTGAGATCGCTCTCCGTCAGATCCTGATCGGACAAGCCGGTGCCAGCGAGAATGGCACCGTCATGGCGTTCGAGGAGAACGACGTTGCCCTGTTGGCCGCCGCGCTGGCCGTAAAAATCGGAAAAGTACGCGGGATCGATGACCGCGGCGACGACGCCGTCGAAATTCCCGTTACTGTCGAGAACCGGACGGCTCACCGTGAAGACCACCCGGCGGTCGACGCGCGAAACCTGGAGGGTATCAAGATAAAGTCCGACGCCGAGCCATTTCTTCTGTTCCGAGAAATACATCCGGTCCGACGCGTTGAGCGACGGCGGCGGAAACGAGGACGAGCTGTTGATGTCGCGGCCGTCCGCGTCGAGCACGAAGATCGCGTGCACTTCCGGCAGCGCTTTGACATATTTGTCGAGCAGCAATTGCGTGAAGATCGTCGCTTTGTCGAGCGGCAAGCGCGTTTTCAGTTGCTCGGCGATATCTTGCAGCGACAGATCGACCGCCGCCAGTGCGCGGCCGGCATGCTCCGCCAATAGCGCCGCTCTTGCGCCACGGGCATCGCGCTCGCGGCTCAAGAGCACGCCGTAATAATGGCCGAGGATGACGGCGTTGCCGACATATATCGCGACCAAAAACAAAATCGTCAGCAGAACGATGCGTCGAGCGAATGGGATCGCCCGGACACGTTGCAGGCCAGAGATGACAATCCGTCGCGGTAGCGACATGCGTGTTCCGCTAGCAGCTTGTATTCCCAGCTACTTTGCGCGGAACGGGTTAATATTTAGCCGAGTTGGTCGGAAAATTGCAGCCGGACGTGAATATCGCAGCGTCGCAATCGTCGGCAGCCATTTCGATTCAAAAATCGATAAAACTCCATACAACCTGGCACGACTTGCTCGCGGCGCCGAGTTAACGCCAGTTTCCGTGCCGCTATCCAGCAAATCTTTTGCAGACATTAGCGCTAATTGAGGACAAATCCCCGGCCTTTGGCGCGGATTTGGGCGCCCGTCCGGCCGCAGACCTTATATGTGCAGGCGCTTGAATATCGGCTCGGGGATGGCGCGGATGATCGCCATGACCAGCCGCCAGATCGGTCGGACGTAGACCACGTCGCGGCGCCCGCGTTCGGCGGCAAGAACGGCCGCGGCCACCTCGTCCGGTTGCGCCGTCAGAAACCCGGGCGTCGGCATGCCCTCGGTCATCCGCGTCGCCACATAACCCGGCAGGACCGTGATGACGCGCACGCCGGTGCCATGCAAACGATTGCGCAATCCGGAGAGAAACGCGGTGAAGCCCGCTTTTGCCGAACCGTAGACGTAGTTGCGCGCGCGGCCGCGCTCGCCAGCAACCGACGAAATGCCGACGACGACGCCCGTGCCGCGCGCCGCCATGCGGTTCGCGGCCTCGCCCAGAATAGCCGCGGGTCCGATGTAATTGCTGCGCATGACCCGCGATGCGACTTCGGGATCGCGCTCGTTTTCCGTCTGCTCGCCCATGAACCCCACCACCGAGATAACCGTGCCCGGCAGCGCGCCCAGCGCGTCGAGGAAACGCGCATGACTGGCAACGTCGAGCGCATCGAATTCGACGGCGCGCGCCACCACCCCGTAGCGCATGTTGAGATCGACAACGTCAGCCGCGAGGCGTTCGTGCCGACGTGCTGCGAGGATTAATTCACGTCCGGCCTTGGCGTAAGCGCGGGCAATGGCGTGCGCGATGTCAGAATTCGCGCCGAGAATCAGGACCGCACTCACAGGCCAAACCTCCGCGATTGCAGCGACGCGAACTTTCGCTCCGGATCGACCGCGTTGCGCACGGCGACGAATTCGTCCAATCCGGCATAGGCGCGGCGGAAATCGGCGGCGGCGATGCGCGCGTCCTTGGCCAGATAGACGCGACCACCGTGGGCTGCGACGACCGCATCGAGCTCGGTCAGCAGCGCCAAGTTTGCCGAATCCGCGCGAAAATCGAGCGCCAGCGTATAGCCCTCCATCGGAAACGACAGCATGCCACGCCCAGGACCGAGAAGCTTCAAAACCGAGAGGAACGACCCGGCGCCGGCGCCGGCGATCCGGTCCAATAGCGCGCTCAACCCGGCGCGCGAGGCCGCCTTGGGTTGCACGCATTGGTATTGAACGAAGCCGCCGCTTCCATACAGCCGGTTCCATTCGTGGATCGCATCGAGCGGATAGAAGAAGCGGTCGTAATCGACAACCGCCGTGCCGGACCGGCTGGCACGATAAAAGAGCCGGTTGAACGCAGCGACGCTCCAGCGGTTGAGCATGATTGCCGGAAGATCGACCGGCATCCGGCGTGTCCGGCGAGCTGGCGGGGTAAACGGCGCGGTGCGGCGGCGCGCCGGAAGTTCGTCGTTGCGCGCATGCTCACCGCGATAGAGCAGCGCCCGGCCGAGATCCCATCCGCGCGCCAAACAGTCGATCCAGGCGACCGTATAGGTCCAATCGCGCGAGGCTTCGAAGAGATCCATGATCGCGTCGAGATCGCGGGCGCGCAGCGTTTCCTGACGCACATAGGCGGTTTCGATCCGTTGCAGCTTGAGTCGCGCGCCGAGGATGACGCCGGTGAGTCCCATGCCGCCGAGCGTCGCCGCGAACAACGGCGCATTGTCGTCACGCGAACAGCGCACCGCGCGCCCGTCGGCTAATGCCAGATCGAGGCTTTCGACATGATCGCCGATGGTGCCGGCCTTGTGATGATTCTTGCCGTGCACGTCGGCCGCCAGCATGCCGCCGACTGTCACGAACTTGGTGCCGGGCGTGACCGGCGGAAACCAGCCACGTGGCACCAGACAGTCGAGAATGTCGGCGAGAAGCGCACCAGCAGCGGCTGTGAGCACGCCGCTGGCTTCGTCGAAGGCGATAAACCGGTCGTCGCGCCGCAGGTCGAGCGTCGCCGCCGGATTGAGCGCGGCATCGCCGTAGGCGCGGCCGTTGCCACGGGCGATCAGACTGGGTTCGGTGGTGACGGCAGCGATTATGTCCGCCTGCGACCGCGCCATGATGACGCGGCAATCAGCGCGCGGATAGCGTCCCCAGCCAGCAAGCATCATGGCATGACGACCATTTCAGCCCTGGCAGGCGCGAACCTCCCGACCGTGGCGCGCTTAGATGCTGAGTGCGCCGATGACGAGGATGGGCACCCCAGAGATGAGGCTCTTCAGGTCATTAGCGGCAAAGACGACAGGATCGTCATGCATCTCGCTAGGATGCGTCAATAACAAGACGCAACTGATCCCATAGAACAGAGCTTCGACGCAGATGGCCCACAGACTCTCGAACGATCGGTACAGGCCGCAATGGCCGGCCGTTGATATGGCGGGCGAAGATCACAACGGCGACAGCGCCGACTGCAAGCCACAGGCCATAAAGACACGCGATCGTCGCCGCATCTATCATGATCTTGTCCTTTAGAATAAGCGAATACGTAATAGCCGTTAGCAATGCGAGAAAATTGCGCGATAGGGGCTAGGCGAGCGCCGGCGGCGGCGGCCCGGATGCCGGCGGCGGAATTCCGCGGAACCGCTCAGCCGGCCCAACGTTTCAACCTGGCGGCACGCGGCTTCAGTCGGATTGATTGGAGACCGCACAGCCTATATTTTTGCGCTCCGTAGTGCGGCCAAACCCGCCGAGCCGTGGAGGATCGATCTGATGACCCGAGCCGTTGCGACTGTACCCGGACGTTTTCGCGTCAACGCCGCCCGATGCCGGCGCCTGGCCTTTGGCCTAGCCGTGGCGGCTTTGATCGCTCTGCCGGGCGCAAGCCGCGCGCAATCCGGCGCCAGCGACGCCGGCGCCTTCATGGCCAAACTGGGAGACCAAGTGATTCAGCTCATTGGCAACCAGCAAACGGCGGTTGCCGAGCGGAAACAGAAATTTGCGACGCTGATGAACCAGTCGTTCGACATCGACGGCATTTCGCGGTTCGTGCTCGGTCGTTATTACCGGACGGCCAGCGACAGCGAGCGTCAGCAGTTTGAACAGGTGTTCGACAAGTACATGATCGACGTCTATTGGGGGCATTTCAATCAGTACACCGGGCAACGCTTCGTCGTGATCAAAAAGACACCCGAGGGCGCCGACACGACGTTGGTCAGCAGCCAGATCATCCAACCCAACGGACAGCAACCAGTCAACGTTGTCTGGCGCATCGTCAACCACGGTGGCAAGTACCAGATTTCCGACGTCAGCATCGAAGGCGTGAGCGAGCTTGTGAGTTATCGCGACGAGTTCTCGTCAGCGATTTCGCAAAACGGCGGCAGTGTCTCGGCGCTGATCAACCAGCTAAAGCAGAAAGACCAACAGCTCGGCGGATAGAGTGGGAACCGTGCAGCGGACGTTTGCGGTTCAACGGCCGAGGTGCGAGGCGATCAAGGCGATGCCCATCCACGGCACCGCAGCGGCAGCCATCCAAACCATCAGCTTGATGAAGTCGAATGAGTTCGCGCGTTGGCGGGCGCGGCTCTCGGCGAAATCGGTGGTGGTGCGGAGCGGCATTAGTCCAGCCTTTCTGTGCCGACGAAACCACGCGCAAGATTAATTGCACGTTAACGAGCAACGCCAGCACGCAGCCGCAGCCCTTCAAGGTGGCCAATAAGCACATACCGGCCTCTGCGCCAGCAACCGACATGCGACCCTTGGGCCGCGCGTCGATTGCTGTCGTTTACTACATGGCTTCCTTGAGTTCCTTTGCGGCGCGAAAGGCCACCTTCTTGCTGGCCTTGATCTGAATTGGCTCGCCGGTCTTCGGGTTGCGACCCATGCGTGCCGCCCGATTGCGCACGCGCAGGATGCCGAGACCGCCGATGCGGATGCGGGCACCCTTCTTCAGGTTGGCCCGAATCAAGCCAACCAGGCCTCCGAGAATTTCCTCGGTCTGTTTCTTCGTGAGCCCATGACGTTCCGCGAGTTGAGCGGCAAGGTGCCGAAGTGTTACCGTCTTTGATTTGACGTCAGTCATACGTGAATCCCCCAGGAGGTTGCGTTGATTATGATACTACCAGATGTCGTAGAGTTAACTATGCGCCGCTTTCGTCTTCGGTCTACGGCCGCGGCGAATGGCGGTGAATTCAATGCGGAAGCGTGCCGGATCGTACTGAATTGTGACCACTCGCCCGGTGGAAACCGCCGGCATGGCCGCTTTGCCATAGAACTGGGCAGGTACTGATGCCTTGCGCATAGAGCCCATGGTGCTGGGTGCTGACGTTTTTGGCTTGAGCAGCGCGCCTGTCCGTTCGAGATGCCGTTCGAACGTCTTCGCCTCGCTCGCTGAAATCCTGCCGGCTTGACGCCAGCGCCGGATCCACATCCGTTTGGCACCGACCTTGCGTTTAGTTCTTTCCTGCACCACGCACTCCCACCGTAATGATTAGTCCACAGTTCTAGGGCCGCATCGGCCAAATTACAACTCAATATCAAGTATTTTGTTCCGGCATCCGAATGCACACAACGTTGTATCCTGTTATCGGATATACGTTTGATTGCTTAATTTATTAGTAATTCAGTCATCGCACGGTTGTATAAACGGACCGCGCTACTGTCCACCAGCCCTGACGCCGTCTTCCGGGGCGGCGCGACACCGCCGCGCATCGAGACTCAACGGTCCGGCGCCGAGCGCCACCACGACGAGCATGCCACCGATCATTGATAGATGTTCGAAAAAGAATGCTTGCTGCGCGCGCGTAGCGGTGGCTGGGACCGACCAATAGTCGTGGAAGATCAAGGCGAGGACCAGCGTATAAAGACCCAATGCGCCGGCCACCCATCGTGCGTAGAGTCCGGCCATCAGCGCCAGCCCACCGATAAGCTCGACTACGATCGCGCAGTAAACCAGAATACCCGAAAGCGGAATGCCGCGGCTCGCCATATAGGCGGCCGTGGTAGCTGTCGTGCCGAGTTTGTTGTAACCAGCGAGTACGAAGATTAACCCCAATAGAATGCGCCCCACCAGCGCGACCGGTCCCGATGCTGAATTCATGAAAATCCCCGCAATGAGAAAAGGCAGGAACACACCGCGCACACGTGTACGCGCGACAATAAGCGTGGTTCCGACTGTGACCGATCACGTCTTAGTGTGGCGTGACACTACGTCGTCGACGTTTGGCTGTTGCAGTGCCTGGTTAAAAAGATGACGCGCGCCATCCGACCGACAACATCCGCTACATCGCGGAGGAAGACTGGTCGCTGCTCTCGATCGACATTCCTCCGCATGGTGAATTCGCCATGAGCCTGATGCGCCGCTTGGGCCGCCAACGTAGCAGCAGCCCAAGCGCTGCCGAAGGCGCTGCATTGAACCGCGCAGCGACATGGGCGGCACAGGCAGCGGCGCTGCTGGCGTTGGCGACGCTGCTCGCCGGTTGCCACACGACACGCGTCAACTGGGCCAAGCCCGACGGCGACACCGCGGCACTGCAGAATGATATGCAGGCGTGCAATTACCACTACCGCCCGACGATAAACGCACCGAGCTATCAGGCCGTCGGTGTGCCCGGTTATCAACCACCCCTGGCATCGACGAGTTTTTCGACAGGCCAGATGACTCCCGCCTATCCGACGCCTGCCTCCTCCGGCGATGCCACGAAGTCGGCCACGATCGACGTGAAGGACCCCCAGCGGTTAGCGGTGAACTGCATGATCGCGCATGGTTGGCGGCTGACGCCGGTGCCGTAACGGCCCGAATACCGAACGGCGGCTTTTCAGCTGAGCGGCAAATCGACCGGCACCATATGGTGGGCGACGCCGAGCTGTGCTGGCGTCAGGCCGATGGCGAGCCCCACGAGCTGCGGCAGATGCAGAATCGGCATGCCGAGCTCGGTGCCGAGGTCGCGTTCCATCTGATCCTGGAAGGTATCGAGCACGGTGTGACACAGCGGACACGGCGTGACGATCGCTGCGGCGCCGTTGTCCTGCGCCGACTTGATATGTCGGCCGGTGAGCTTGATCGCGATCTTCTCCTCGTGCGCCGCGGTGTGAAAGCCGCAGCACTCGGTACGGCCGCTATAGTCGATCGATTCGCAGCCGAGAATTTCATTGATACGCTCGATCGAGCGGGCGTTGCGCGAATCGACGAAACCAAAATGCGCCGGCGGACGGGTGATGTGGCAGCCATAGAACGCTGCGACGCGCAGCCCGGCGAGCCGGCGAACCACCCGCGCCCGCAACTGCGCCTCGCCGATATCCTCGAGTAGTACCCAAAGGAAATGGCTGACGCGCGTCGTGCCGCGATAGTGCAATCCCTGATTGGCGAGGATGGCGTTGACGGCCGCCAGACGTTCCGGCTCTTCGGCCAGAATCTTGTTCACGTCGAGGAAGTTGAGCGTGCAGGTATTGCAGACGGTCATCAGGGGCAAGTCGTTGGCTTCGGCGAGCGCCAGCAGCCGCGCGTTCAAGGCCAGAAACAGGTCTGGATCGATGGCGCGCAGTTCACGGCTGCCGGTGCAGCCCGCCGACGGCAACTCGATAAGCTCGAGGCCGATATTGGCCGCAACAACGTGGGTTGCGGCGTTCAGCTCCTTGCAAGTGCTTTGCGCCGAACAACCTGGATAGTAGGCGAATCTCATGGCCGGCCTCCGCGCACCGCGGCGAAGACCTGTCGGATCTGCGCGATGTCAGGCAGGCGAAACCCCAATAGGGTCTTAAGCGGATCGATCTTGCCGCGCCGCCAGAGCTTGAGCACGCGGAACGGATGCCGCAGCGCCGCCAGGCGCTGCACGCCGAGAATCAGCGCCGATGGATCGATGCGGCCGCGCGCCCGGACGATCGCGAGGAAAACCCGTGCATGGCGACTCTTGCGCACCACGCTCTTGAAGGCGAGCGCCTTCAGCGGCTCGATCGCGCCGGTGACGATCGGAATCGACACCGGACAGACCTCTTCGCACTTGTAACAGGACACGCAGTCGAACACGGCGCCGCGTTCGACAGCGATGCGACCGCGATCGATACCGTCGCGTGGATCGAGCGCGACGCGTGCCAGCTGCACCAGTGGTGCCGGACCGGCAAAATCTGTCTCATTGCCCAGGCCAACGACGGGACAGGCGGAAAAGCAGCACATGCACGAGATGCAATCGAGCGCCTTGTCGGCCCGCGCCATTGACGGATGGGTCAGCGGCTCCGGAAAGCCAGCGTAGGGGTCACGGCGTTCGAGCCACGGTGTCAAGTCGAGGACGCGCCGTTCATATTCCGATCGGTCGATCACCAGATCGCGCACCACAGGTGCGTTGCGCAACGGCTCGATCGTCATGTTGGGTTCGGCCGGCTCCCAGCATGCCAACACCTCGCGCCCGTTGACGCGCACGGCGCAGGTGCCGCACATGCGGTTGGCGCAGAACCAGCGATGCGCCAAGTCGCCGCCGATTTCTTCGCTCACATAGGTCAGCACTTCGAGCACGCGCATCCATTTTGTGTAGGGCACGCGATAGGTTTCGAAGCGCGGTGCGGCTTCGGCCGTCGGATCGAACCGGAACAGCCGCGCGGTGACGGTATCGCCTTCCTTGAGTCGCGTGAGCCGCGCCGCCGGGCTGTCGCCGGTGTTGTCGCGCCCGAGATTGCGCGCGCTGTCGGGAACTTGTGGACGTTCCGCCATTACCAATCGACCTCGAGACTGGGCCGCCGAACGAAATCCGGTTTGAGAAAGGGAAGATCGTAGGGCTCGGTCCGGAAATCGACGTCGCCGTTCGCCATCGGCGTCAGAATGTTTTTGACCAGCCAGTTTCCGTTGTCCATGTCGGGGAAGTCAGTGCGGTAGAACGGGCCACGACTCTCGGTGCGATGGAGTGCACCACGGATGGTCAGCGCCGCGACTTCGAGCATGTTGGTCACGTCGATCGCATCGAGCCAAGCGTGATTGAGCCGTGGCGTCACATTCGTCAGGCCCATCGACGGCAGCATGTCTTCGCGCAGCCGCGTCACCGCCGCCAACGCCTCGTTCATGCCGGCGGCATCCTTGAAGAAGCCCATCTTCTCGCCCATCACCGCGCGCAGCGCTTTTTTGACTTGTGCCGGTGTCGTGCCGTTGCCTGATCGTGGCCGGCGCAGTCCGAGCAGCCGCGCCTCTTCTGCCGCAACTTTGTCCACCGGCAGGGCAGCCGGTCGAAGGCGCGCCAGATCGTTCGCCACCGTCTCCGCCGCCAGCATACCGTCATAGGTTGCCGGCGCGATCAGGCCATTGCTGTGACCGCCGACACCGCCGGCGACATAGAGGCCGGGCACGCGCGTTGCCATGGTCGTCGGATCGATGACAATGCCGCCCTGGCGGTAATGCGCCGAACACGCGGTTTCGAGCGTGTCAGCGGCGACCGATTTGCCGAGCGCGGCAAAGGCCTTGGCGTAGTCGGTATAGGTCGTGACCGTGCCGGGCGCGACATGCGTGAAGCCGCTGTAATAGCTGCCGTCGAAACGCGCCTTGCCGGCGAGCACCTGTTTCGCGAGACGCTTGAGCTGGATCGTATACGGGCCCATCGCGGCCGGCGCATCTGCTTCTTGGTCGAAGAACATCTCGCCGTCGCCGTTGTAGAGACGCGCCGAACGCGACGAACCGATGATCGGATTGGGATAAACCTGCGTCCGCTGCCAGCACAGTGGAAAGCGCACATCGCTCGTGTGCCACCACTGGATTTCGAGGTTCATCAGCTCGGCACCGGCGCGCCACGCCATGGCGATGCCGTCGGCCGACATCTCGCGCGTCGCGGTCGAACGCGGATAGAAACGGTCGGCATATCCAGTGGCGAGAATCACCGCACAACTTTCGATCGCCACCACCTCGCCCCGCGCCAAATCGAGCGCGATCACGCCGGCGATCGCGCCGTCAGCGCCGGTCAGCAGCGCCGTCGCCGCGGTTTCTTCGAGCCACGGAATGCCCGCCCGGAGCACTTGCTTGCGCCGCAGATCCATGAACAGCACGCCGGATTCGCCTTGCGAATGCGCCGCCATGCAGCGCACAGGCCCGTCGTTGGTGACGACGTTGCCGCGGTCATCGCGCCGCAGGTACAAACCGGCGCGCTCGAGCTCCGGATAATATTCTCGCTCGATCCATTCGCCGGCAGCGCGTGCGTAATGCTGATCGATCAGGAAGTGATTGTGCATCCGGATCAGGAATTCGGCGGTATCGCGCGCCTGCTGCTCGGTATTGCCGAGCAGCCGCCCCGGCACCACCAGATTGCCGGCGAAGATCGACGCGCCACTTTTGCCAACGAGCCCTTTGCACAGGATCAGCGGCTTGATGCCGCGACGGTGTAGCTCAAGCGCGGCGAAGGTGCCGGCCGCGCCGCCGCCGATCACCACTACTTCGGCCACCAGCCGACGCATGCGCTTAAATCCCGAGATGCCGGTGCATGAAGTCGGGATCGTCGCGCAGGTTGCGTGGCGTCCCTTCGTAGACCACGTGGCCGTTGTTGAGGATGTAGCAGCGGTGCGACAGCGACAGCGCCGCTTCGACGTTCTGCTCGACGATAATGATGGTGCGGCCTTCGTCGGCCAGGCGACGGCAAATGCCCAGCAGATCCTGGACGATGAGCGGCGCCAGCCCTTCGAACGGCTCGTCGAGCAGGATCAGCTGCGGCTCGCGCACCAGTGCTCGCGCGATCGCCAGCATTTGCTGCTCGCCGCCCGACAGTTCGCGACCGCGACTGCGCCGGCGCTCACCGAGGCGCGGAAACATCTCGTAGACACGTTGCGGCGGCCACGGCTTCGGTTCACTCAAGCCGGCCAGGGTGATGTTCTCCTCGACGGTTAAGCTGCCGATGATCCGCCGCTCTTCAGGCACGAGCTGCAAACCCATGCGCGCAATCTTGTAAGGTGGCAGTCCGCCGATCGGCTGCCCGTTGAAGCGGATCGCGCCCGATTTGGGCGCCATCACTCCCATCATGGTCTTCAGCGTCGTCGTCTTGCCGGCACCGTTGCGGCCGAGCAGCGCCACGACCTCGTGCGGCTCGATCCGCATCGACACGTCGAAGAGCGCGTGCGCTTCGCCGTAATAAGTGTTGATCGCATCGATCTCAAGCAGGCTCATGGGTCGCCTGGCTTCCGAGATAGGCCGCACGCACGTCGGGATTAGCCTGAATGGCGTCGGGCGCGTCTTCGGCAATCTTGCGGCCGTTGAACAAAACGGTGATGCGATCGGCCAATCCGAAGACCACGTCCATGTCGTGCTCGACGATGACGATGGTGACGCCCGAGGCGATGCGCCGCAGCAGGCGCACCGTATCGACGCGCTCGGCTGGGCTCATGCCAGCGGTCGGCTCGTCGAGCAGAAGAATCTGCGGCCGTGTCGCCAGCGCCAAGCCGATCTCGAGCCGCCGTTTCTCGCCATAGGCGAGCTCGGCCGCCGGCGTGTCGAGCCGCTCGTCGAGCTGCACCGCGGCGGCGGCCGCATCGATGCCGGCATTGACCGCCGCATCGCGATCGACCGCGCGCAGCATCGAGGCACGGAACTTGCCGTAGGTGCGCGCCAGCACGGCGATGCGCAGATTTTCGCGCACCGTCAAGCTCGGAAAGATCTGGTTGATCTGGAAACTCTTCGAGATGCCGCGCTGGCAGACCAGAGTCGCGCCCAGCCCGGTGATGTCGTCGCCCTTGAATTCAATCGTACCCGACGTGGGCGGAATGACGTTCGCCAGCATGTTGAAGAACGTCGACTTGCCGGCGCCATTGGGGCCGATCACGGCGCGGATCTCGCCCTCGCGGAGCTCGAACGAAACGTCGTCGACCGCGGTCAAGCCGCCATAACGCTTGGTGAGGTTGCGCGTCGCCAGCACGACCGGGCCCGTCGGCGGCGGCCGCTGCGTTGAGCGCCGCGATTCGGGCGCGGTGCGCGTCGGCTCGGCGCCGGCGGAAGCGGCGTCCGGTGCGGGCGCCGGCCGCGCGCGCAGCCGCCGCCACAAGACGACCGCGCCGCCGCACAGGCCGCGCCGGAAAATCGTCACCAGCAGCACGAAGATGATGCCGAGGATCATCTTCCACAGCGCACCGATACCGGCGATGTTCTGCAACAACGTATAGAGATAAAGCCAGACCGCGGCGCCGACCAAAGGCCCGATCAGCGTGCCGGCGCCGCCGATAATGGTCTGCACAACGAGCTGTCCCGAGGTGTCGAGATAGAACGCATCGGGCGGCATGTAGCCTTGCAGCAGGCCGAGCATGCCGCCGGCGAGGCCGGCATAAGCGGCGGCAATGACGAAAACGGTCATTTTGTACTTCGGCACATCGTGACCGACCGCCGCAACGCGCCCGCCGTTCTCGCGGATGGCGCGCAGCACCGCGCCGAAGGGCGACGCAATCATGCGGCGCGCCAGCCAGAACCCGACGACGAAGATCACGACGAGCAGCCAGTACAGGCCGGCGGGATCGTTGATATCGATGCTAAAAATCCCGAACTCGAGATGAGGCTCCGGCACGCCCGAAAGGCCGTTTTCGCCGCCGGTCCAGCGCGCGAGCGGCGAGAAATCGAGAAAGACGAACATCTCGCCGAAGGCGAGCGTGAGCATCGCAAAGTAGATACCGGTGCGGCGCAGCGAGAGATAGCCGATGATCACACCGATGATCGCCGCAGCGACCGTGCCGACGAGCAGCGCCACAACCGCGTTGCCGGTGAATGGCGCGACGAGAATATATGCCGCGACGAATCCGCCGGCGCCGTAAAACGCCGCCTGTCCGAACGACAACAGGCCGGTGAAACCGAACAGCAGATCGAAGCCGAGACCGAACAAGCCCCAATCGAGGATTCGGTTGGCGATATCGTAGGTGCCGCCGATATAGGGCAGGATCGCCGGCAGCACGACGAGAACGATGACGAGCGCGATCTCGGGCGCGAAGCGCCTGGCGACGGCGGCCGGCGCGTTCATTGCCGGCCCTCGGCCCCGAACAGACCTTGCGGCCGCAGAATCAGCACCAGCGCCATGGCGGCGAACAGCATGACTTGGGAATAGGCAGGCTGGATCATCGCCGTGATCGCCAGGATCTCGCCGGCGATCAAGCCGCCCACCACTGCGCCCCAGAATGAGCCGACGCCGCCGATTACGATAACGACGAAAGATTGCACGAGGATGTCGGCGCCCATGTCCGGGCTGACGGTCGTGATCGGTGCATTGATGACGCCGGCTAAGCCTGCCGCCATCGCGCCCAGGCCGAACACCGTCAGGAAGGTACGCGTGACGTTGATGCCGAGGATGTTGACCATCAGCTGGTCCTCGATCCCAGCGCGGACGATCAGGCCGAGCCGCGTGCGATAGAGGACGAAATAGAGCACCACCAGCGCCACGGCGACGATCGCCAGCACGTCGATGCGATAGGTGGGATAGAGCGTGACGTGCAGATTGACGATGCCCGCAGCCCAGGAGGGCGCCGGCATGTTCCGGTTGAGGCCGCCAAAGATCGCCCGTAACCCTTCCACGAGAACGATACCGATGCCGAAGGTGACAAGAATCTGATCTTCGGCTGGTCGTTGATAATAGAGGCGTATGAGTCCGCGCTCGATGATGATGCCGACGACGAGCAGAAACGCCGCGCCGTCGGCCATCGCCGCAACGAACGAGTCCGTATACTCGTAGGTGACGAAGCCGGCGTAAGCGCCCAGCCCGTACAATGCGCCGTGCGCGAAATTGACCACGCCCAGCGCGCCGAAGATGATCGTCAGCCCCATGGCGACGATCACCAACAGCGCACCGAGCGTGAGCCCGTTGAATACCTGCGAGAAGAACAGCGGCCAGCTGATCAGGGTCGCACCCCCTCGCCCTTGTTAGGTACCGAGCGACGAGCGCTTTAGGCGCTGGTCGGCATCTTGCAACCAAGGAAATCCGGCGGCATGACCTCCAGTCCGGGCGTCAGGCCGACGATCTTGAAGAAGTCGTCCTCGTTTTTCATTTCGGCCTTGGTCTTGCCGACGACGACCGGCACCGCCCGCACTTCT
>Ga0126373_10000585_pt1 | contig 24208 bp, 37 predicted proteins | sample PanSoiMetPlot_11_FD_92545 | JGI IMG/M metagenome (GOLD analysis project Ga0126373, IMG submission 92545) | Tropical forest soil microbial communities from Panama - MetaG Plot_11 | ecosystem: Environmental > Terrestrial > Soil > Tropical forest > Bulk soil | place: Panama | collected 2016-02-17 | reverse complement strand
TATAGGTAGGATTCATTCCAGTTGGGCCAGAATAAGACATAGAAACCTCTTTTTCTTTCAGAATATATATTCAAGGATTTTTTTTACATGTAAAGCTGTTTTACATTAAACGGCACTAAGCCATTCAAGTACTATCATCCCCGATGTCAAAGATGGAGCTCCTGCTCCTAACGTAAACTTTATCTTCTTTATTGAAGTACTAAGATCTATGTAAAAACCAATCTGCCCTGCAATCGCTGTGTTGGTTCCATATATCAATCCATAGCAATTGACTCCATCAGTAAAAGATCCAAAAGCACGAATAAATTGTAATGTATTGGTAATCTTTACATTCGTATTGATATCAGAAGAATTCGTGAAAGTGTAGACTTGTCTTAACGTCTGCTGCTTTGTCCCAGCAGTTATGAAATATTGATCGCCGGTTATAGCTGGATTCCCAGTAGGATACAACCCTATTGTCCTTACATTAACACAATCGGCTGTATCTCTATAGGCTCTATTACTTTCAATAGATAGTTGGTGGATTTCTTCTGGAAATTCCCTTGTAGTTCGAAGATATGGATCTCTATTAACGATATTGTTTGTCATGCTAAAAGGAAGCTTGGTTGTAAATCCAAAATGAAGCCGTGCATCTCTATTTCTGCAAATGCATTATTGATTGATCTAATTTGTTTATCTGACATAGTGAAACCTAACTGAACAGTGTCCCCAATCAAAGAAGTGTTAATTCTATGCCAAATCTGCTCCTGTGTGGTGGCTGTGGGCATTTGAAGATTGGTGGTATAAGGAGTTAAACCTAAATTAAGGCTTTCAGGGCATGTGAAAAGGACAGTTGAATATTCAACTGAAGTATCAGGAACCTGTGTTGTGTCATTATAGGCGTTCGCTGAATCTGTACTAAGAAATATCAAAAGCTGTATTTGCGATTGAAGAGTTGCGGTCAACAGGTACATTTGGGTCCCGATACGTGTTTTTCTCATCATATCCCATGCTAATGGAAATTGTTTCGTCTGAATGAATGGGTTATAAATTCGTTGAATGACCCCACCACCAATATATGACCCCGAAGCCATCCCATCTATTTGGAATGTTGTAAGCGTCACTATTCCAACTCTAAAAATCGTTCCATTGATTCCACTCACACCGAGTGCTCCCGTTATAAGCACGTAATCGCCTGAATTTAGTCCATGATTAGGAGATGTAATGACAGAAGCGGATATTGCGCTGATGTAAAGTGAATTGGCTTCTTCAGTTCCCTCTCCTCTTATACATACAAACCCTTGTTGGTTACCAGCGATCACCTTAGGCTGTAAACTTACTGATTCCCCAGAATTCCAAGGATCATTCCAAGAAATCCAATTAGGGTATGTGTTACCAACGGTTGACCATATGAAGCCTGATTGCTTTTTAAAACTTCCATAAGTCGTATATGTCTCTTTGAATAATCCCCATGATTGATCCCTGTAGTTATATTGTAGAGTAGTATTGTTAAAAGTAAAATTAGGTGCGTTGCTTATATTCGCTGGATAGCTAAAATATACCCATTCATTGATGAAATCACGCCCGGCACAAATACGCTCTGTACCATTGTTGAAGAGGTTTGTCTCAAATACTTCATCTGGTATTTCCAGATCAATACGCTGACATTGGGTTTGTGAAGTAATAACAAAAGCTCTATCACCTCGAGAAAGTACTCCTTGATCCATTGTAATGGCTGAGAAAGTGCTTGATGATCCTAGTTCAGAGTTAATTATAAATAGGCTAAAAGGCAAAAGATCATTACCTGAAAAGAAAAGACGCGTTTGCACCGTGTTAAATCCTAAAATAAGAGCATCTTCGTTAGGTGAAACAGTATTGATTGGCTGATCTAATCCAGAAGTGAGGAAGCCGCCATAGCCCGTAAAATCCTGCCAATATGCATTCACAGTAGCGGTTTGATTCGTAGGAACTAAAATAGGTGTATATGTGGTAGTGGTGAGAGTAGGATCACCAGTGAAAGATGCGGTATAAAAGGGAGTTCCATTCTGACTCCAAATGATAGTGTCTTGCAAAAAGATCGGATTACCAGTTGAAGCTTGAATAACAGGACCAAAGAAAAGCAATCGATCTTTAAATGGAAAGATGATTTTAGCTCCAACGAGATAGTATTGTTTTGCAGGTACTTCACCAGGGGAAAATGCGGGAATTCCAAAAGAAATTGGCGGCGCAAAGTTTACCCAGCCACCCCCCGTAACAAAAGAGGGATTAGTAGTTGCTGTTATGGGGTCTCCATTATACCATCGGAGAGAATCTTTTGTAGGATCAGCTCGATTTGTTAAATATTGAGTAATTCCTCCCGATATATACGCTCCTCCTAATGTTGCATTAGGAAATTCAACTTGCACTGTATTGGCAGCTTGAGGATCCGCACTTACAACATATCCTGTTTGAAAGTTGATTCCTGTTATTCCTTGAACTTCATTCACAAAAACAAAATCGCCCATAACCAATCCATGAGCATTAATTGTCAATGTAGCCAAAGCAGGAGGCCCGGCAGCATTAATGACCACATTTGTTATAGGCTTAAATTGCATTCCAATAGTTGATGAAGAAGGAAGGTAAGGATTTGGAACGCCATTTGTTGCCCATAAAGCTCCCTGATAATTACAAGTGAAAAACTGCTGATAGTCTGTGCCATTCCATGTGGTTTTTGTCCATGTAGATTTTTGAGTATATCCAGGGAAAGAACCACTTGCCGGATTCCAATAAAAGCTCACATCATAGCTTGAAAAGGGGGATGCAGTTAAAATACGATAAGAATATATTTGATCAAATGCAACAGTTTGAACGAATTGAAAGGAGGGTTGCACAAAGTCTTCAAGTCCTAAAACTGGAAGATCAGGGTAATATGAGAAAAAAGCGGTCGTTGCTACTCCTGCACCAGCAGTATGAGTAAGAACAATAACACCCGTCAGATAGTTTATGGTACCTGAATTTCCGGGAGTTATTGAAGTTAATGTGCCATTCCCCTGATCCGTAAATACAATGGGACCCGCAGAAATCGTTATCGTCACAGAACCTTGAACTATCGTCGCATTGGTTTCTGGCGTCACTGATGGAGTGTAATTCGAGTAAATCGTATTGATTGTCCAAGGAGATGCTCCAGTATTTCCAATAGAAGCTGAAGGGAAATTCCTTTGAAGACGTGTAAGAAACTCAGTTCCCCTTTTTCTTTTTACTCTTCCCCGCCATTGATAAGCATTAATCAGGATTGGGAAAGAATCATTGTCGATCATGAAAGGAGGAAGATTCGTCTTAAGACCTTTCGTGACTGGAGAACCTACAACTAGTTTTTCTCCCATCAATTACCTATGGCAATCCAAAAAAATTGAGTATATTTTGCTGAATTCGTTATAGCAGTCCAGGTAAATCCTGTGTTTGTAATCGTTGTAGTATCTATTGTTACATTTCCAACGCCACTTGTGCTGGAGGGTGCACTGGAATTATAATTGAATTGAGTCCAAACTGAGAAACATGCGCTAGGGAACGGAATAGCTCCTGAAACTCTATTTTTAAATGTTATAGCCCCTGTATCCCCTCCATTAAAATTTTTTGGAGCTGAACCATGTGTTCCATTAACTAAACCCCATTGAATTAGAATTCCTCCTAACCAACACCACCCATCAGTTCCGACACTATTCCCAGTTAACTGAGAAACGCCACCTGCTCCAGTAAGTCCAAAAAGTTGAGTATCTGCAACTCCTCCCAATGTATCTGGAGTATAATTTGCAGCAATTATTTGATTTAAACCGGAAGTATTGGTAACAGCTGGATTGAATACTCGAGTGACTGCATTCCATGATCTTGTAATAGCTTGTAATGTAACTGGTTGGTGAATAATCGCATGATATCCACCTGTACTATCGCTTGTATTGAAAGCGCTATGATCTACACTCATGACGCTATTAATCGAATTAGTATTTTGCTCCATTATAGGTTGATCTGATGATGGATTATTGCTAGAAAATGGTATGTTGGTAGTGTATGTTACATTAACGCCTGTCATAATAGATTTCCTCCCTGATTTACCCTTTGGGGGTTTTTACAAATGAATTTGCACATGCTTTCCTTAACCCCCGTCAATTCTGATATTTCTCTATGAATTTTTCCCAAATTTCTCAACTTTATTACCTCTTCGCATTGCTCGATGGAATATTTCTTAAAGTGCACTCTTCCTTTATTCCCTCTCCCCCTAGAATTCATGTCGTCCATATTCTGTTGATGCGTTCCTAGATATAAATGATCTGGGTTTACACATCCAGAATTATCACATGTATGGAGAACCATTAATCCTTTTTTTATTTCACCTTTGTGAAGTTCATAGGAAATATGACTTCCGAATCTACGGACTCCATTTACCCATAAACTGGCATAAGCCATTTCCTTCCTTCCGGATTTATATTTAGTCCATTCCCAGCATCCATTTTCAGACTTTTGAAATGAAAGATAAAATCGACATTTCAGGGAACATCCATCCTGTGCTGATCCTATCTTAAAGGTAATTCCGCAATTGGGACATATTCTTCCTTTGCTTCTTTTCCTATTGTGCTTAGTCCATGCCTTCTTAGCCTTATCTGGATTTTCCTTTTGCCATCTTCTCATTATTTCGTTGTGGCATATTTTGCAAGTTCCGATCCTAAGAATCTTATTTTTCTGAAAGTAAAAATCTTCTTCCTGTTTCTCGATTCCGCATTTTTTGCATGTTTTCATTTTTCCTCGCCAATTGTATATATGGTAAGTCAAACGATAACATATTCCCTATTTATAGTACATTAGAACCTTGATTTCCATAGCCATACCATCCACCTTGATTTCCCTGAGAGTAAATCGTTGGTGTGCGTGAACTTGTCCATTGCCTTTGGCTTCGCTTCCAGACAAGGAGTTCTTGTTCCTTGAATAGAGGTTCATAAAAGTTGAATTGCTCAACATCGCCAGTATCGGCTAAAAGCTTTCTTGCAGCCCCCCTGGCAATATATTCCGCCATGTAAGCGAAAGGCAATGCGTCTCCAGTTGTCATAAATGCCGCTGGTGTCATATAAGCATCGACCGAAATAAGATAGGCGTTGTCAGGGGGAGCGCGGAGAGTAATTGTATTATTGTAAAAAAGCATACTCCTAGGCAAGCCACACTGAAAATAATAGCATTGAGCATAGATATTGACTCCTGTAGGAACTACTCCTGGAAATGAAAAAGCAGCCTTTCCTGTTAAATAATTAATAGTATTTAGGGAAGTGGAATAACCCCCTGAAAGCGCCAAATTCCCAAAAGGAGCATTACCCGGCGCCATCAAGAGCCCATAATTTATGTTATTACTTAAGAATTGCCCGCTATCCGTAACAATCATATTGGCTCCAGTTCCATCTTGTGTCACAAAGCGAATTCCTGTTTCTATACTGGTACTGGGGATGGTAGTAAGGAGCACAGATGTTACTGGAGGATCTATATTTGATCCAACGGCAATAATACCTTGTATATCTACATGTCCTCTTAGAAGTGATTGCAAAGGCGGATTTGTTGGAGTTAAATTATTTGGAGAAATAGGAATTTGAAATGTATAAGGCCCAGCTGTGTTATTTCCAGTCCCAACCAAAAGGTTCTGTTGTATCCAAGGAGGCCATGCAAGATTAAATTGCTCTCTAAGCGTAGTAAATTGCAATTGATAGCCATTTGCATAACAAGGCCCTGCAATACCTTGATAAACGGGATACATTCCGACTGAAGATGGTGTTGAATCAGTATTCTCAGTCTGAACATTGTACAGAGGCATATTGTAACGATCCACGCCAGGTTGGGTATTAAATTGATATGTCTTTTTAAGATCAAAGAGTTGCAAACGGGCATCCACGTCCATAATCCAAAAGCGATTGATATAATCGATAATCAAGGCATCGGTAATAGACTGGTTTGAAGGCGTTTTTAAAATCCTTCTAATGTACGTAATTACATCGCTCAAGAAATTGATATATCACCTACAATTTAGAGTGTTTCTTACTGTGGCATAATCTACAAAGCCAAATAACATCAAAGGGATAAGGCCAGTTAATTTTATCACAAGGAGGATTCATTTCTTTCTTAATCCTTTAAGTGTTTCCGCTAAAACAGCTCTTTTTCTTAACGTTGGACTCTTAGAATGTTCGGCTTTTTTTAGCTTTGATTCAGGAATCTTTTTCCCTTCAGGAATTTGCAAGGACTTATGTAGAGCGCCTTTTTTTATATGCATTTTTTTTATAAATTTCTCTGCCATTAAAACACTCCTGCTCCCATAAAAATTGATCTTTGTTTTGTCGCTGGCAATGCATCTAAACGCTGTTTTGTATTTTGAACGACCATTTGCCCATAAAATTGAGTATTCGAATCAGCGTTTGTGGTTTTCTCAGCCATTGCCATTACATGGTATTTACACTCTTTAATACGCTCTGCAACATATCTTGGAGCCCAAATAGGTTTATTTGTCGGCACTTTCCATTCTTCTGCTGGCATTCCTGCAAAAGGTTTTGTCCATAGGTCTATGTCTTCGCCAATTACTTCATGATTTTCCGCTATGAAATAAACATATTCCTTCTTGAAATTAAATTCTGAGCGATAATCTTCATTGAATTTTTCACGGCTAGAAATACTTCTATAAGGCTTAAGATAAATATCCCTGGATTCAGAAATTTCTTGTTGAGAAAGCCTATTGGAAGGCTCTAGATCTAATTTTGGAGCCTGATTCAGTGTGTCCACATTCAGATCATGAATATTTTTTTCAAACGCTTTGAATTGTTCTTCCGCTTTATCTAGTTCTTTTTCTGATGATGATTTAACTTTTGGTCTTTCCGTCATTTTTTACCTATTGAGGTGAGATATTTATAAAAGATCCTGGTAAGTAATTTAAAGTTGAATTTCTACCATTTGAATTTATTTGTCCATTGAGAACATCACCGACAGCAACAATTTGCGCTTGAGTAGAGGCGGTTGAAGCAATATAAGGATCTACATTCCGAGAGGAATTGATGTTCGTTAGGACCTGATTAGACACTGGAATTGAGACAACAAAACCCGAAACTTCATTCAGTTGCCTGCATCCAAAAGTCGGAGGAATAATAAGCCTGATTTCTTGACCTACAACGTAATTATGATCAACAGTAGTGGTTACAGTCGTCTGAACTCCCAAAGTCACGTTAGAAATGAAGAAAACGCTTGGCTGAAAGTTTTGTGGAGCAATAGGAAGATTCTGATAAATAGGAATCGGAGGACTTAAAACTGTGCCTTGTGTGACTGTCATAAAAAATGAGGAGGGGTTTTACTCCCTCCTCATTCTGCAAAATCAAAATTTTAAGTACAAGCTTAAATCATGGATTTGCAATATCATGCTTAAACGCACGATATCCAATAATATCGCTCGTTGTCATGAAAGTTGAAGTTGTATCTACAGCAGCAGTACCACTACCAATAGTGAATCCTTGTGAAGTATTATTCACAAAAGCTCCTTGGATCGCAGGACCATTAATTGTATTTACACGTGTTGTACCAATAGGAAGAGTATATGGAGGAGGATATAGAGCGCTTCCGCTAGATATTTGAACTCCACCAGTATTTATATCTCCTACAGCAACAATTTGAGGATAACTTAAACCTGGAACGCTTGCTATCGTTTGGTTCGGGTTAAACGCAGTAAATGCATTAGAGTTGATGTTAACCACAACGGTATTATAATCTGTCACAGATACTACATAACCATACACAGGAGATCCGGGAACCAATGTATTTGGCAAGCTATTAAGTTCAACTGTTCCCCATGCACTAGGAATACGAAATGCTACTTCTTGACCTACAACAAAGTTGTGAGCACTAGCTGTATCAATCGTAGTTGTTGCGCCTAAAGTGATGTTAGTAATCACTGTAGTTCCTGGGAAATACAAGTAAGGGTAAAGAACTTTTTTCCATTGTCCTACGTTACCTGTGCTTGTAGCACTATTGAAGGCAGTGTAATTTGCTCCTGAAGCTACCCAAGGCACGCTAAAGGTAGTTGCTCCAGTTACTGTCACAGTTAATGGAACTCCATCCATTTGAGCCATACCAGTTGTTGAAGTCTGATATAGTCCTTCAAAAATAACTACATCTCCACTCACGAGACCATGGTTAGTTGTAGTAGATACAACAGCAGGGCTTGCAGCAGTGATAGAGAAGTCAGTGCTTCCGGTATGCTTATAAGCTGGACCAAACTGAAGAAGTTGACCAGCAGCAAAAGTATTAACACCTGGATTAGATGACGAGTTATTGATTGTGTCAAACACAACAGCTGTTGAACTGCCAGCATAAAGCTCAAGCATTGTTGGGTTATTAGACCCATCCAAAAGAGTAGAATCCCACCAAGCTCTTGTAACTTTGTGAGTCCCTGCTGTCTTTATGTTTGTATAGTTCCAAAGCTCCACAAAATCAGGCTGGAAAGGCAGATTTATAACTGCTGATGTTCCAGGAGAAGTGAAACTTCCTTTTGCCATTTTAGAATATTCGCTCATATTACACCCCCAAATTGCTGTTGCGTGTACATACCAAGTTACGGATCGCCGTATCTTGTGTCAATGCCTGCGCTTGAGCGAACTTAACCGCTAAAGTGGCGTTTTGAGCGAGCATCCCAGAATAATAAGGATCACGGTATATCAACTGCATGGTGTAACCATCCTGGTTAATATGCGTAATCGCTTGCTTGCCAAGCACTGTATTATAATACAGGTCTGCAAGCGTCCCAGAGATGTTTGCAACTGCATTACGGGCTACAGGCGCCTCTGAACTGGTCAGAATTCGGAGATTAAATACCGAACCCCATTCGCTTGGTAATGCTGAAGTGTTGGATGGATAATTCCAATTGTTCAACACTCCTGTGCCTACAAGCGCGTCAAAATCAGACTGAAGCTCAGTTGAACTTAGCATGAAATATGCCGATCTTATAGGGCCTGTACCAAAACGATCCATGCCCTCGATACCGCTCATAAATTTATAAGCGTTATTAGTATCAAGAGTAGTTGCTACAAGGCTAAAATCGCTTAAACCAAGGTTAGTTGGGTTGAAGCCATTTGAACCGCCTCCAGCGTTAATTTGGGACGCTGCGGAGACGATGTAGTCGCGAAGGATCAAATCCTCTGCTTGCCGCATCGCAACAGCTAAACGGTCTGAGACCCAAGCCAAAACACCTTCCTGATCTTGCAGGATGACCTGCTCGTTAATTATACAACCTGTCCCGAAGAAGGCCATTTGGGCGTCAATTATGTCCCTTTGTGGTACTTGAGCTGGAGGGTCAATACCAGAGTTTCCAAGTTGCACAGTCGGAGGCGTTAGCGCCCTTGGTCGCATAAAGCGACATGTAGTTCCGCCATTTGGCGGCATCGAAATCTTATCACACACAGTGATGTAATTCCATTCTGTTACTTGTTGACCTCATTCGAGGCGCATAGGTCTTCTCAGCCTATGTCACTATGTTTCCATAGTGTTCAGAGCACCGCATCCTAATTGAGCTTTTACTATTTCAACATTTAACTTTGATCTTTCGATCATTTCAATTTGAAGTTGTTCAATTAGGTCTTCTCGCTTGCTGCGTTTACGGTCTAATTTAGTTGACTGCGTATCAGTCAATTTGATATCATCCTTTTTATCATTACACATAGGAGACCTCATGAATCAGGGTGAAAAATTGGCATATCTTGCAGGTATTATTGATGGGGAAGGAAGTATTATGCTTTGGAAGAGTGAAATTGACTCCAAAACAAGAGGGCAATTTAACCTTCGAATTAATGTTACTTCCACAGATAAATGTCTTATAGATTGGCTTTTTGAAAATTTTGGTGGGCATACCTATTTGAGTAGAGCCCCTAGCAGAATTTCCAAACCTCATTGGAAAAAACAATATCTGTGGTCGGTTCCCAGACCCGAAATCTTGAAGTTTCTTCAAGATATTTATCCTTATCTCATCATTAAAAAAGAACGATGCAAAATTGCCATTAAATTTAGAGAAACTTTTCAAAAAAGAGAGCGCAATCTTTCTCAAGATACTTTTGCTATTCGTCTTGATCTGTATCACCAAATGAAACATTTAAATCACCGTGGTTCCTAAAAAAGTTCCGCCTTGTTGCCTTTCTATGCTGCCATAGCGAAGGGTTTCAAGTCCATCAGAGAAGATTTAACGACCACAAAATCTATGGTCGGAGTAGGAACGTAGAGCATCGCAGGCGCAAGCGACTGCAAGATCATCGGCCCTAAATTACCAGTAGTTGTAATACTCATTTATACCTCATTTTAGGTATAAGTAGGAATGTTGAACCGTGGATGAAACGTACTACATCCGTTATCAAACATTAGTATAATGGAGGCGATCTCACCTTACGCCGAGGCTCTTTCGAAGGAGCTTTACGAGATGCCAAGTACGATTGGCTGCGTGATCTCAAGATATTTATTGAATGAATTTATGTCAATAATCCTTTTATACTCGGTTTAGGAGGAGTTGCCCTCCATTTAAATTTTCCCATCACATCCCATACTTTGACTTAAGCGCTTGCATCTTTTCGTATGCCTGTTTTTGTCCAGCTGGGCTAAAATCTGATTGTGAAGTATAAGGAGCGTTAGCAACGCCGCTCGGTTGATAATAAGGACTTCTACGATTCGCGTCAATCTTCTCTTGAACAGATTTCTGAGGCTCTGGTGGTTTATGCAATCCTAAGGCCTTTATGTTCTTATAAACAAGCTTTTGCCTTTCAAAGGTGTCCGGCATTGTCAATATAGTTTCAGCAAGCTCTGGATCTTGTGTAGCGAATTTTTCCGCATGGCTCATTACATCATGGAAGTCTGCATTGTTCTTTAACCATTGCTGGCGACGCTCTTCTGCTAATGCTTTTCCGACTGCGTGCTGTATTTCGGTTTGTGTTTCCTGCTTTAGCTGCTGCCCAAATTTAGTCTGTTCTCTTTTTAATCGCTGATGATTAACATAAGGTTCATTATCATCTTCTTCATCATTTCTGGAATTCCTTTGTTCCAGTTCTCTTTTTAATTGCTCTTTCTCAGCCCTCTCCTGGGATAATTCGCGTTGATATTTAGCCTCAAGAGCACGAAAGTTAAACTCTTTATTGCTTATTTGCTGTTGATTTTGTTCCTGAGGAGCATTTTCTTGATGTGGTGTTGTCATAGATATCCTTTTGCTTGACGCCGCATCGCGGTTAGATTATCATCGCATTAAACTAAACTTTTAAATTTAAGGCAATACTTGAATAATCCCTTTCATCAAGAAAACGAAAGATTCGAACATATTGTTTTCTCAAAAATCACACAATCCATAGATAAATGGATGCTTGAAAAATACCCTCTATTTGATTCTTCTTTGGAAGCAAAAATAAAAAAATGCGAAATACTAAATGACAACCTATCAAAAACCATCCAAGAATTCCGAAAATATATTCTTGATGAGAACCTAAAGACAAAAACACAGACATTAGAAGAAATAAACAAATATCTTAAAGTTGAATACCCAAAATTAAATAAAGACCTCCTTTTAATTTCTAAGAAACTCGAGAAAAAAGAAGAAACATTAGGAAAACAAGTTAAAAAAATAGTAACATCACAAAATCTCTACAAAGACGTGTATGCAATGAGAGATGAAATGATAATCCTGAAAAATAATGTCAATGAATTTACAGAAAAACTAAAAAAAGTGTTTAAGTGAAACTGAACTTTTTAGAAACTCATGACCGTTTACAACATCTTGTAGATGATCAAAGCGGAAATGTTTTTAGAGGCGCTGAGGACTGCTTTAAGAAAAACCCCTTTTCCTTGGCCATACAAGAAAAATGCCCTTATGTCTATATACATGCATTTCCTAAGACAGCCGATGACGGAGTCAATAAGAAGATGTTTTGGCATCCCAGGATCTCAAAACCAAAGGCAAGCACGAATTCTTTCTTGTTTCGTGGGATATCTGGCACAGATATGCTTGAAATCATTTGGATAATTCCTGAAAGATACCTATGGGCACAATATCAGCAAGGGAATTTACTTGAAAACAAAGATGTTTTGATCAGCATAAATAATTTTGAAAATCATCGGAGCAAACTAGAATTGCCTCATGAAGATGACCTTCCAGAATGGCGTCAGCAGCAAATAATGGCTTCAATTCTAGCGGAGCACACACAACAAATCAGGAATAAAAATGCAAGCCCCAATGTTCTGGATTAGTACAAGACATCGCGAAGTACCAAAAGATGGGAACGTCTATCTTGGTCTCTCAGAAGAATTACTTTGTTTGCTTTTTTGGGATACTGAAAAGAATGACTATCAATATACAGGATTTTCGGAAAATCTAATCTGGTGTCCTGAAGCCATTACGCACTGGTGTCCAATAGAATATCCTGACGATTATTAAGCCAAAGTTATGGGCTTTTTGCTTGTCTTAATTGGATGACGAATATTCATCATAGATGATCGTTCTCTACCAATAGGATTTTTTATCGCTTGCCCGTAAAAATCTCCACTTCCTTTTGGACTTCTTGGAGTGTTGATTTGTTTTACAGGACTTTTAGCCTGTTTCATCGATTCTCAATGTGTCGACTCGCCCATAAGGAATAGGATTTGCATTAGTAGGGTTTTTAGCCCCCACTGGTTGAGTATGACCCACCCCATAATGAGTGCCAGCATTAACAAAACAAGAGGATCTCTCATCATATTGTGGACACCTAAAGTTCCAAATTAAATCATCCGGTTTACCGTTATCCGGCTTTCTTTTTGGCCCTTCTTTTTTAATAGCAATTCGATCTTTAAAACCAGTTTTATTTGCCATAAATTATCTCCTAAAAAGAGGTTGACGGGAAATCAAGGAGTCCTAAAAACTACCAACCGTCAACCTAAAATTAATTTCTATATTCAGGCAATCTGCCTTGATGCTTTCTAGTCTGACTATCAGCTCGTTCTTGATTCGAATGAATCTTGCTTTCATGGTCTTGGTAATCCATTACTTGTCCTGCCCCTTCCGAATGTGGAAAAGACTTTCTAGATGTATTTAAAGGCAAAGGTGATTCCTTTGTGCTCCCGCCAGCAAAAAAAGAATGATCATCGATGCGTCTGCCACCTGATCTTTCTCCATGTGCTCTTTGTCCGCTTCCTTTCATAATTACCTCATTGCCATTTCTGGCGTTTGTTGTTCTTGATTTACATTATTGCCAAATTGGGATTGATTTCCACCCATAATTTCGGCAAGGAATTTATTTGCTGCTGTTCTATTCTCGACGTCTCGTTTTTCAGCCTCTTCTCGCATGATTTGTTCAGCATTGTCAAATTCAATTTGGTTTTGTCGTAATTGTGTTTCGATTGCACCATACTTTTCGATGTTTTCAAGAAGTTTAGTGACTGCTTCTTGCTTCTCTTTAAGAGAAAGTGATCTATTTCTTTCAATCATGCTCAAACGCTCTTCGTAAAGTCCAAGGTTGCTTTCTGATCGTGAATGATCTTCTCTCGCTCTCGCAAGGTTTGCAGCAGCTTTAGACATCAATTCCTGAAGCTTAGCATGCTCAAACGCATGAGAAACTTGTTGCTGTTCATTCTGCATTGCTGCTGCCTGCTGCTCTTGTTGTTGTAGGAATTCAAGGATTTCTGCTTTGCCTTGGATATTCATATCTTTAATGATCATAGATGGGGGAAGAACTTCTCGGCCAAAGATTTGATTTATATCAAGCATCTGCTGAGCCTGCATGTTTTTTTGAGTAGCAGTTAAGATGCCTTCCTCAACAATCGTATGATATTTAGCAAATATCCAGCTGAAAAAGTGTTCTGTGGGTTCTTCACCAAGTAAAAGACCGATCTTTTCTGGACTCCAATTATTCAAAACTATCTCCAAAAGACGCTCCCCAAGTAGCTTCAGAGAAACATCCCATTGGTCAAAGTATTTCTGGAATGGCAATAAATTAGAAGCTTGCTTGATCAATAATGTTAGGCTAGAAACCTGCTTATCTTGTTGTCCAGACCAGTTTTCTATGTCGATCCCTGAAGTTTTAAAGACCAGGTCGGCCATTTGTTGAGCTAATGCTAAATCGCTTTCTGGAACTGCTGAGGGGATTATTTTCTCAACATCGGTCATTTCATAACCTTCATTAATCAGGACATCCCATCCTTGACCCGATTTCTTTAGATTGTCTTCATTTGCCACGGCTCCGATCTTTCGTTTCCATCCTGCGTTTATTGTGGCTGCTGCAATGTCATTGTTTTGGATGATCTTGTAGTTGAATAGGAATTGAGGAGATCTCATCGGGAATATAAGGGAGCGAGAACGAAGTTGAAACTGGTTAATGTGCGGATCATAGTTCCAATAATTTGGAATGAAAGGGCATTGTGAACCGCTCCACAATGGATTATTATCTTGCTGCATCAATGTGTCATTGAGTACCACAGCAACACGCCAGCATGGGGATTTTACGGTTACTACTTCAAGATCAGGAATATTGTAAAGAATAGCATCAAGATTTGCATTTCTTTCGCTGAAGTCGAAAAACTGATTACGACGACGTGAATAAAGGCGTTTGCGTGGACGCGTCCATTTGTACCATATGTATGAGAGCACCATAAGGTCATTACGGGCCATGTTATGGTTTTCTGGAAGAAAGTAGAAATTTCCATAACGCTGCGGGGTTCCCATCATTGGGCGAATTTCGTTGGCTTTATCTCCGAATCTTTCTAGTGCAACACGCTTTGAAATATATTCTTGACACCAAACGAAATTAGCATCAGACATGTCAGGTTCACGAAAGAATGGATCGACAAGAAAGCTATTATATTCCCAAACCTTAACCTTGAGCTGCCCTTGTGCTGGATCATCCCCACAATAGTCTAGATAGGGTTGCATTAGATTCATGCCGGCGACTGCTGCTAATTCGCATGACTTGGAATATTGCTCGTGAATGCCTTCTGCTTGGCATGCGTGCATTATAATTTTAGTGTATTGATCGGTCGTGTTTGGGTCTGCGCCATCTGAAGGCTGGTAAATAATAGATTTACGATGCTGCCGTTGATATCCCGTAACCATATTCACAGGCTGCTGCACGAGGTTAAAGTAGTATTGCTGAGCTGTTATACCAGGGCTAAATGAGAGCGTTTGGTTGATAAAAGTTTGATTTCCTGCATAGAACAAACTGTCAATATTTGCTTGGTTCCATCGTGTCAACGGCCTAGCGCCCCCAGCATTACACTGAGGGCGCTAGGCCCGGGCCTGTTCAATCGGCATGAATTTAGAGTATAAGGAGTCAAGCCATTGTCTTATATTGGACTGAGTAGGTTCTATTCCTTCATTCCAAGGAGATGGATAATATGACAAGCAACCTCCGCATTCGTAGAGTCATTAAATGTCAAGTTATCATTAAAGTATTTATTTCACAATTTTTTCTTTGAGGATGATGTTTCCATAATGTTTTGATTCTTATCTCCATTTCATGATTGTGGTCTCCTTGATCCCAGTGTTTTTTTTGATGTTCTGATGCAGAAAGAATTTCTAAATTTGATATATTATTATTGTCCTTATCCCCATCAATGTGATGGATTTCGAATCCTTTAGGAATTTCCCCTTTAAGATTCATCCAAACCCATCTATGTGCCCATGGCATCCCAGATTTACAGCATACCCAATACCCAAATTGATTCTTATAAAACTTTCTTCCGAAATAAATCCTATGATCTGGACCACAAGACTTAATATCACTTTTGCATTCATCACAATATACATTATGCTTAATTTTGCCTTCTTTTCCGCAAGAAATACATTTCCTAGCTTTATTCTGATATCGATCTAAATGATATTGCTTATAATAACATTTCTGGCATGAGTTTGGACGCCTTTTAGTCATAGGCTTATAACATGTAGGGCAAACAGACATTTCAACCTCTCTAGTTGTTCTCGTTGATAAGCAAGCCAGGTGGTGAGAAACCACTTTTCGGGTCGCGTCCCTAGGCTTAAAAGATCTCTAAATTATATCATGGAGGCGATTAAAACCCAAATCTATTGTTTTGATATTGTTGCACGTTATGTTGCTGTTTCTCATCTCTTTTCTCAAGATAATGCAAGCCCGTAGCTAGAGTCCTCATCGCATCTGCTCCATGACTTGCCCAATTGTGTAGTGGCTGGGACCTCCAGCATGCATTTCTCTCATCCCAATCCTTCTTATACGCATCAAGGGCCTTAATTCCTTTATCGCATTTCTTCTCATCAAACCAGCACCTATTAAGGATCGACCTTACCGCATCAATGCCCGGGATTATGTCAACCTTTTGAGCAGGCAAAAAGTTGAATCCCATCTTTCTTGCCGCCGCCTGTCTTGTCATTCCAGAACTATATTCGTGCACCATAATGTCATAGGGCGCTAAGTGAGAGCCATAGACATATCCTTTATTCTTGAGTACTCCCAGCCAATGTGAAAGGCTTTCTCCGCTTCCTTCTTCGTAATCAATCAAACGAATTTCCTTGCGATATATCTGGAAGAACCAAATAGCGTTTGAGTCGTTGTATCCCAAGTCCCATGCTGTATGCACGGGTAATTCTCGGTCATATGGAATGAAACCAATACGCTTCTCTGCTCTGATTTCACTTAGATATTTACCATAGTAAAGCCCTTCGTTAGACACTTCCCAGCTCTCTTCCGGTGTTGAGGGGAACTCTCGTCGCATATCCTCTTTCTGCATTACCTCTTTGCCGATGTACCAGGCTTTTTGTTCTTGATCTAGATTGATTCCCAATCCTTTAAGATGATCAAAATATTTCTGCATTTCATTTGTAATAGGAAAAGTGTTTCCAATGCGATAGGAAGGCTCTTTCCACCAAGGAAAGAAGTTAAAGCGAAAGTCCAATTTACTTAGCTCTTTATATTGATTCTTCTGATTCTCCGCATGTTTACAAATGTCGTAGAAGTAACCCGAACGCCCCTCCGCAGTAGACTCAATAAATATGTATTGTCCCGCTTCGACTGTATTGAGAGAGCCAGTAACAATTTCCTGTGCCTTGTCAGGATATTTAGCACAGATTTTTCCAAATTCGGAAATATGTAGATATTGAAATGTACTTGACCTAAGGGAAGTTCCGACGCGTAGAGACGAATCATTGCTAAACTTGAGCATTTGTGAGGTGTCATTATCGGCTTTAATGACTGATTTTATTTGTTCGGGAAGATTGTCATAGGCAAATTTTACCCTCCTAAACATTTGCTGGGCATCTTCCAGGGTATGAGCTATGATACCGGCGGATTGATTAGGATTGAATAAGCATCGGTCTAAGAATAGGAGGCATACGAATGTACTTATGCCAAGCTGTCTAGCCTTGAGAATGACATTGCAATACCACATATTGCGATAAAGTTCATCTTGAGCCCAATTGAGTTTAAAAAGGGTTTTGACCCCTCTTTTGTCAACGATATAATATAGATTATTTAATCTCCATAGAGGATCAATCAATGGATTAGCAGGGTTGGTCGTCAAGTGCTAAGTCCTTAGATTTACCTGCGGCTTCTACAATCCAATTAGGAACAGGATTCTTCTCATCATTCTTATGAATGACTTCTTTCTTCTCAATCCAATCATGATGGACGTTAAGCGCGAATTTCACCATCGAACTATTGTAACTCCCATTTAGCGAACATTTAAATAACTTTGCTTCTTGTTTTTGTCTAGCTTGCAACAAAACTCCCGCGAACCTATCATTTTGTTTTGCCCATTCTCCGAATAGATTAGCATTTAGTTTATGTTTTATAGCGAAGTCTTTAAACCAAAAATTTTCAGCATCTTCAAGCCACGCCTCAAACTCACTAGCAAAAGCCTCTATTTTTTCTTTTGTCCATATTTTAGGGGCTCCCCCTTCTCCATTAACATTATATGGTTTATGGCCTTTTGGTGGTGGCATATTACTCCTATTTATATCCAGTTATATCTTGAAATGCGCATAAATGACAATTTTTTTCTTTTTTCCGAAATTTCTTGACTTAATGTGTGCCTTGTCATACAATAGGGCCATAACAACAAGTCTCCCTGGAACCTCGTAGAGTCTGTAAAGCGAGCAGGTCGTAGCGGTTGTTAGAAGGCCCTAAACAAAACAAAAAAACTGGAGATGAAAATGAACCAAGAATCAATCATATTAATCTGCACTGTAGCTGGGATAAATGTAGCAATGGTGGGATTATTAGCCACTATTGTCATATGGATGGTAAATAAACATGGATCAGAAATAGATGCAGCAGTAAGAAGGCTGGACGGTCATGCTTCAAGAATAGACCAGCTTTATCAGATGTTTTGCGATTTGCTCAAAGAAGGCCACAAGTGAAAACTAAAGCCTTTACCTTCAAGAATGACTTTCATCAAACGGAAGTCGTTCTAGTAGCTGTCGAAAGTTTTAAAGGTGGGGACTGGTGGCTTACCAAAGATCAAGTCAAATCCATCTCAGATGCGCTGTGTGGCAAGCGTGGCTGCGAGTGTGGAGGCTATGACACAGATAAATATGAGCTTATAAGGATATGGAAATCTGGATACTGGAGGATTAGGGAGAAATGAAAACGAAACGCTTTGCAATACGCATGAAATGTGATATCTATGCTATTTTTAAAAGTATAGCCTTTGATGAAGGAATCACTATGAAGCACCTTTTTGAATTGATGTTCGAATCATGGATTGAAAATTATAGAGGAGGAAAAGAGTGCGCCGGAGATAAAGACATCGCGACGCATTGTATGATTCAGGAATATTTTGAGAGCAAGGATGAATGATGATAGAAGAAGATGTAAATCCGCTTTACAAGGAAAAGATGCCCGTAGAATTCCTCATTAACCAGCTAGAAAATCAAGCCAAAGCTTTGAGAGATCTACCAGCATATGTAAAATTTCAAGCAATTAATCATTGGGATCTAGAGCCAATCCTGTCTTTGCTTGCCAAGATTTTAAAAGAAATGGTAAAATCAGACTGACCTATTTTCCTTCTAGCCCCGCAACGTGCGGGGTTTTTATTTTAGAGCTCTTGAAATCCATTCACCATTTCATTCATGAGCCTTCCAAGCTTCTATCAATTTCTCATACTGCATTTTAGCATTCTCCGAAGAATCATATTGAAGAATCTTTTTAAATCCATGAAAGAGGATTTCTATTTCCTTGTCTTGAAAGGATATACAAATGACGGAGCATAGATTAACACAAACGGATCCTTCAGTAGGAGAAACAAAATCCCCCCTACAAAGGGACACAGCGGGTTTGGAGACAGCGAACATTAAATCAATCCTTTCCAATATTTCATCGGTTTAAAAAGCTTAGTGATTTCGCACGGCTCTTCATTAAGGGCGTTAGCAAATTCCTTATCCAAGTTCTTCTGAAGATCAGTAGTTTCAATGCCATTAGCGCAAATTGCACGCTTTGATTTTGGCAAAGTGAGTTCCGCAAACCATTTATTTTCCCATTCATCGAAATAAGTAGGAACCATCAAAAACAGGTCCTCTTTACCTTCACGAAATAAAGTGAGTTGCATATACACCCTCTAAACAAAAACCATTCCCTAGGATTTAATTTAAATGTATATGCAACTCAAAAATAAATCAAGAATAAAGTTATTCTTTTGGCGCAGTTGGTCTCATTTTAACTTTCGGTAATGGCAAATCTGCTGAAATAGTAGGATTTGTTTGCACATCATTACTGAGAGTATCATCAACAACATCAGTGGCAGTTCCATGAGTTGAAATGTTTTGGAATGAAACAGTACAACTACAGAAAATACAACTAGCAAAAGAGATGGTGAGAATCAAACAAATGAATGTAAAAGTTTGAAATGCTAACTCAAATTGAGAGATGTTTTTTTCTTGCATTTTTAATCCTCCGGATTTTGTTTTAAAACGTCGATATAACCTTTAAACTTTTTCTTGATTTTTGACAATGATTCTGCGTGGCGATTGGCGAATTTACAGATGAGAAAGGCAACATCGTCCAATTCTTTGTTGTTGAGGTTATCATTGTAGAAGGCGTTTGCAATAGCGTGAATCTCTTCTGCTAATTCCAAGAAATATTCTGGAGCAAGATGTGAAAGGATTTCTCTTGTTGTGTCTTTAGCGGTTTTCTTAGGCATATTTTGACCCATATTCCCAATCATTAATAAGCCCACTGATTTTTCTTGCATTTTTAGCAAACCATTTTCCATCCACCAATACTAGCTTTTCTTCTTTGTGATATTTTTTAAACCTTTTAATCTTGGTTTTGCTCCTGTCATCGTAGTAACCTTTGACCTCTACCCAATAGTGGGATCCATCCAAATTGTAAATCTTAAAATCTGGCAAATAACATCTTACACCTCTCAAGATTTTCGGAAACCAAAAAGTTTCCGGTTCATGCTTCCAATCTTTAATAAGGCCATTTATTTTTTGAAACTCCAAATATCTAGCATAATTGGCTTCCCATCTTGACCGATAAAATTTCCTTACGCCCCCAATAACTCTCCATCCTTGCTTCCAAGAAACATCTTTTCCTCCTTTTTGAGGAGCTAAGCTTCCAAAATTTTTAAGTCGAGTCATTAAACTTTTACAAATTCTCACATTCTTTTCTTTTTGAGAAGATTGATTCCATAACTTGCTCGCCCTTCGCCCGCATTCAAGACTATATTCTTTCGTATGATTTTTTCCTAACATTCCTTTAGGATGCTCATTTTCGCTATGCCATTTTTTCGATCTTTTAGACATTTGATCACAGAGAGTTGGGCAAAGCTTTCTGCTCATATTTGTAAGATTCATTTCCTTAGCAGTTCTAGAAATTAATGGAACGGTTCTTCCCAGGGAAAGGGAAAACTTTTTTAATTCTCCAGAACCTGATAGAAAGCCTTTTTCATAGAATTCACGAATGCATTGTTTTTCTTTTTCTGAAATTGGGGGTTTTTTCATTCTAATCCCCAATTTGACAAGTCGACTATATACAGTTTGACCAGCAATGCCGAGTTTTTCACCGGCCTTCCAAACATTTCCTAATTCAATATAAGCCTCTTTGATGTCAAAATCCGAGACTATTTTCGGAGATTTTCTTTTTTTCTTTAGAACTTCATTAATAGCATCATAAAAATCATTTAAAAATGATCCTTATAACAAAAAGCCAGAATATACCCCATAATGCATATGCAATGCTGTTTAAAATCATTCTATCGCGATAATCTAGCATAGGTCGAGTGCCAATATTTAAAAGTTTTGTTAGTTATACTTGATTTTTGCATCCAAAGCAATAGGAGAGATATTAAAAACACACTGACAGAATGAACACCAAATGCTTTCCTTAGGAAATTCCCGTTTGTATTTATTGCCACAACATGGACATGTGTAGATGTACATTAGCTATTTCTTTTAATTTTCGTAAGGATTATCTGGATTGTCCTCAGGCAAATCCAGCGGATGCGATTCTTGGCACTTTCCAAGCCGTATAAGAAGCTCATCAGTCAGCTTGGCTATTTCCACAGGCGTAAGCCTGATAGCTTCTTTAAAGTCCGTTTCTGTTCGTAATACGTCATATCCTTCATAGTCCATGTGTTTGTACGAATTCCAAATCAGCTTTAGCTCGTCGAACGTAAATTTTTCCCATTGCCTAGGCATCTTTGTCCTCTCTTCTGATGAGTTCAATCGGTTCTTTCAGATCATAACCTAGGTAACTAAACCGTTGCAATGCAAAATTTAAAGCGGCCTCAGCTGTATAGAAAATCGGACAATCCTTGTAGCGTAGCATCTGGTCGATTTTCTTCTCTCTGTCAGTTTTTTGGTAGGTCATGATTTTTCCTGTACTTGTCTTATGAACCAATTCAACTCATCGTCAAAGTCATCCGACTCAAGATCGATAAGATGCCACTTCTTGCTTACTTTTACAAGAATGATCGTGCCGTTGGACGCGATTTTCATCCCGAAATCATCCCCAAAGTTAGACTCCAGGGATGCTTTGGTTTTTAAGGCTTTGAGGCGGTTTTCTGTGAGTTTTCCTAAGGGCATTATCTACCTAAAATTGAGGATTCCTTCTATCATGGCCACAGTTTTCAATGATCATGTTACCAGAAGAAAAAAGCCTGCTACATATCCTAGGATCAAATATTGATCGAAATTCGGATTTTGTCTTGTTTGAGGTAATCATGGTTGGCAATTTATTTTGATATCTTAGTGAAATCACTAGAGATAACATATCAATTGACCAGTCCTTGTCTTCTAATTTTTTTCTAGAACTTGCAAAATCATCAAAGATTAAAAAGTTCGATTCACAAATTGTTTTAACTCTATAATCTGGGATTCGTTTTTCCCCCATTTCCTTTTTCAGATCAGAAAAGAATTCTTCATCGGTGATGCATCTGACATGAATTCCTTTTTCGTACATGTGATTATACCAAGCTTGGCAAAAATAGCTCTTTCCCGTTCCTACATTTCCATGAAAAAGAAATATATTTTGTGGTTTTTTTATCCAAATGTCCAATTTTTCCATTATATCCGTAGACTGATTTACTTTTGTAAGATGAGCATCTTTGACATCTTCATCAAATATGTATTTTGGGATCATTCTTTCTTTCCTTTATTTTTTAAAAATTGTTCATATGAAATTGTTTCTTCGTGAATCACAGGGCGCTCAACCTTAGTCTCCTTTATTTTTTTTGATTGTCTTAAAACTGATTCTTTTGTGTTTTGAGCCTCAATTTGTCTACAAATGGAATCAACAAACCTTAAGGCATTAGATATTGGATCTGGGAAGGTTTGTGTGCGTTTTATGGCTTCTTTGATTGTTTCATCAGAGTACTTGCAGCCTCTTAGATATCTAGTGAATTCAGGGATTGAACTAGACCGTTCTCTTCCCTTTGAGTCTCTGGTAATCAAATTTTCTTCATCAGCCTCGCGCACGCGATCATCATCATTTGTTCTTATTTCTTTATCTTCTTTATCATATATACAAGGTGCCGTATGGCAATTTGGATGGTGCGAATTGGCACCATCGTAGGTGGAATTTACGCGATCGATAGTGCTAATCGGCACTTTCGTAGAATTTTTTTGAATAATATCTTGATTTGCGACTGTATACCAAGCAGTTCTATCAAAAGGATTTTTATTGTGATTGTCTTTTATTATTAGACCGGCTTCGATCAATTTCGGAATGGCTTTTTTAACCTCATCAACTGAAATATATTCCAAAAAATCAGCCATTTGCTGCTGACTTTCATACATCCAAACCTTGCCGTCTACAATGCCCTGTCCTTTAGCGGCATTGATCCTCAGCCAATAAATAATATGATTGTAAAGAATGGCACAATGTAATCCCAATTTCTTGGCTACACCTGTATCAAAGCTATGTGAATGACCTGATAGGACTTGATTTTCTGTGATTTGTGACATTTTTAGATCTCTCCCCTTGCATTAAATGTTTGGGTGACCTAAACTGAGACTACCGCTAGTTTCAGTTTAGATCACAGATAAGGCTTAGGTTATTCCTAAGCCTTTTTCTTTTCTACAAAATTCTTTAGCTTACATCTTAAAGGCCTATCTCTTTTAGCCTTAAGACGTTTACTTCCTTTCCTAGGCCGTGAACTATCATTCTCAATCACAACCGATCCGTCTAAAATCCTATAACTCAATCGGTTATGCCGTTTCATCGGCCTCTTCTTCAACGACCCACACTCTACACGCTGGAAGTTCATCTATCCATGCTTGAGCCTCATGGTATGATTCTGTCTCGAATTTCTTAACGATTGCAAAGCAATCAGAAGAGACAAACTCGTAGCAGGTATAAACTATTTTTTCGTGTTGTGATTTTTCCATCTTTTCGTTATCCTTAGGTTTAATATGATTTCAGTCATCATATCTCTAAAAACTGCTAGGTTTCCAGTTAAATCCTAGAAAGTTTAAAGGTCATCATGAGCGATGGCCTTTTTTTTACTCCTAATTCATAAAAAATTCTTGTCAAAAAACCTTGTCGTGAATAACTTGAACTTGAAAAGAGTCAATCTTTTCGATGTTCCTCCTAGAAGTTTAAGCGCACTAGCCCTCGCAAGAGGGCTTTTTACTTGTGGTTTTCGTGTCATTTTCATACTTTAAACTCATCAAATACATAGCTGTTATTTGCCCGTTGGTGGCTTTCTCAATGCGTTGCGCAAACTGAAATCTAGGCCTCGCCTTTTGATTTAAAATCAATGAAAGATATCCTTGGCTAAT
>Ga0126373_10000584_pt1 | contig 24214 bp, 23 predicted proteins | sample PanSoiMetPlot_11_FD_92545 | JGI IMG/M metagenome (GOLD analysis project Ga0126373, IMG submission 92545) | Tropical forest soil microbial communities from Panama - MetaG Plot_11 | ecosystem: Environmental > Terrestrial > Soil > Tropical forest > Bulk soil | place: Panama | collected 2016-02-17 | reverse complement strand
TAAAGAAGTCGATGGAGACCAGCTGCGCGACGTGATTCTCCAGAAAGGTGCGCCAGGTCTGAGAGGGCGGCTTGCGGCAGCGCACCATGTATTTGCTGACGCTAGTCTCGCCGATGTCGATGCCGAGCTTGAGCAGCTCACCGTGAACGCGGGGTGCACCCCAACTGGGATTTTCCCGGCACATCCTGCGGATCAGGTCGCGAACCTCGCGGGAAATAACCGGTCGTTCCGGTTGGCCGCGCCGTACCTTCCAGCTCCAGAACAGGCCAAAGACGGCACGATGCCAGGCAACGACCGTTTCTGGTTTGACGATGGCCAACGCCGAGCGCCAGTCACCCCAGATATGGGACAGAGCAATCCACAACAAGCGGTCCGCGGGGATCAGCTTCGGGCGTTTTCTCGCGGAGCGCTGAAGGATGCCGATTTGGTGGCGCAGAGCCAGGTTCTCCAGCTGCAGGGCAGCGCGCGAACGAAAGATCGAAGCCAGCATGGCAAGGAGTGTCTTCAGAGCAATGAGCATCGGAGAAGAGAATTATGAAAGAAGTATAATTCCCCTCCGCTCAGACATTTCGAGGTTTTCGAGAGGCACAGTACTGAAAGGCTTGGATGTACCTGCGTGGGGTCAAGACAAAGGTGGGCCACTCTCGTGGAAATTTCGCCCTTCTTGAGGCCTTTCGGCCGACGCTGGGAAAATCTTCCGGACTGCCGGAATGGGGCTATAATGTTGGCGTATGCGTCGCCTGGCGTCCATCGCGGCGTCTGCGCTAGTACTGAGCGTGCCCCTGTGGGCGCAGCGTGGTGGTAGTCATGCTGGTGGCGGCGGGATGCGTGGCGGCGGCTTCGTCGCTCGTTCCGGCGGTGGGCATATCGGCGGCGGACGTTCGTTCGGCAGCATGCATGCCGGTGGCATGCGATTTGGCCCAGGGTTCTCTGGCGGATTCAGTCACTCCCCAAACCATAGTTCGTGGCACAACTCCGCCGCGAATCATCCTTCACACGTACACCATTTCCATCACCACGGATTTCACAACAATTGCTTTGGGTTCGCATGCCAGAATTGGGCTTGGGGCTCTCCGTGGTGGGGATGGGGTTGGGGTTGGTACAGTCCGTGGCTGTGGAGCTCGTGGGACGAGCAAGACCGACGATTCGACGAGGACTACTACCGCCAGTACGAAATTGCGAATCAAATGGACCAGCAGAGCCTAGCGGAACAGCGGATGCGGCGCCAGGAACAGGACCGGGACCAGGATGCGTATGCTCCGCAGTCATCGGACCGTCGCTCCACACCTGAAACTGCCAGCCACACGCCGGATCCCGTGGCCGCCACGATTCTGGTATTTCGCGATCAGCATCGCCAAGAGGTCCAGAACTACGCCATCGTCGGGCAGACTGTATGGGCTTTCTCGGCCGGACGCCGGCAGAAGATTCCTCTGGCAAACCTTGACATCCCGGCAACGGAAAAGGCTAACGACGATCGCGGTGTAACGTTCCTCGTTCCCGGGACCAACGAAGGCCAATAGCTGCTTTACAACACCGGCATTTTGATTTGGACGTCAGCGACCAGAGTTCCAGTCGAGATTTTCTCATTCGTTTTCCGGGTTTAGCACGCTTGTAGCGCCAACATCCCACCGGCTGTCGCGCCGGACATTATGCCCGCGCAGCCCGAATCGCCGTTACTCTTTATTCTTGACTCCCGCTGCCCCGTTTGGGTAGTGTTCCGGTTTTGGACGCAGAAGTGCATCATCCCGGAATCAACTGTTTCAGTTTTCCGGCTCCACGCCTGAGCCAGTTTTCATAACACACGAACAAAATTCAGATTGCCGGAGAGTCGATGATGAGACACCTTTTGTGGTCGACGCTCACTTTATTGCTGGTTGCTACGAGTCTGTTCAGTCAAACCTTCCGAGGTGCAATTAACGGCACTGTGACCGATCCCGCAGGCGCCGTGCTCGCCGGAGCAAAAGTGAAGGCGACAAATCCGGCCACTGGTGTGGCGATCGACACAACAACAACAAGCGACGGTCAGTTTTCATTGCAGGACCTGCCGCTCGGTTCTTACCGGATCAATGTATCTGCCGCTGGATTCGCTCCAGCCACAGTAGAAAACGTTCCGGTCACCGCAGGATCAATCTATACCTTGCCGGTAAGAATGAGTGTCGGATCGTCCACGACCACCGTGGAGGTCTCGGCCGAAGCACTGGTGCTTGATGCGACGACGGTCATGCAGAACACCATCATTCCTACCGAACAGGTGCAAAACGTTCCCATGAACGGCCGCGACTTCACGCAGTTCACAGCCATGGCGCCAGGCTATGCGGGTTATTCGGGCGCGCAGGCCTTCGGTTCGCTGAACGGCACACGCGCCAACCAAATGAACTGGCAGATTGATGGCGTGGACAACAACGATTTCTGGCACAATCTGGCAGCCGTAAACCAGGGCGGCGTGTCGGGTATCGCAGACGCCCTCATGCCACTGGACGCGATGGATGAATTCGCAGCGCAGACTCAATCCAACGCAGAAGCGGGACGCAATGCTGGCGGTATCGTCAACGTCGTTCTAAAGTCCGGCAGCAACCAGATCCACGGTTCCGCGTACTACTTCAACCGCAACACCTCGCTTGGAGCGGCCACACCTTTTTTCAACCCGGCTTTCCTGCAATCCCTCGGTTTGCCTAGCAAGAAACCACCCCTTCGCAATGAGAACTACGGCTTCTCTCTCGGCGAGCCATCTTGCGGCCGAAGCGTGAACCCCATAACTGCGTGTCCGTGGCCGTGTCGATCAGCTCCGCGCTGACAATGAGGCTCTCGCCTCGTTGAAGCACCCGTCCTGTAAGCACCGCCCGCACGTGGAGAGCACTTGCCACAGCTTGAGGATGAGCCTTTGGCCCTTTAAAATAGAACGCCGTGGCGCGAGGAACGACGCGCAACTTTCTGATCTGCGAAAGAGTGTTGATGATTGTCTCGGCGATTCCTTGGCCTAGGTAATCAGCATCCGGGTCGCCGCTCTCGTTCACAAAAGGCAGCACCACGAGCGAGTCGATGGCCTCTGGGCGGAGCGTCCGCCTACCTTCCAGCGCTGGGACCGCGTGTCGCCGATCTGCCCTACCTATGCCTGCAGAACCGCTATCTCGCTGTGTCCGAGTTAGGTCAGCTTTCATTTCCGTGGCGTGCTGATACCTCAACCCCCGATCCTTCTGCAGGGCCTTGTCGATGATGTGGTCCAGCTCCGCGAGCAGTTTTGGGTTCAAACGCACAGCTGGGGTGGGTGGCTTATGTAGGATGGCGTCAAAGATGGCTCCCGCCGTCTCGCCGGTGAATGGTAGGATTCCGGTCGCCATCTCGTACTGCAACCCCAAAGGAGAACAAGTCGGTGCGAGCGTCCAATGGCTTGCCCAGCACCTGTTCGGGTGACATGTACACAATTGTGCCCAAAGCCGCCCCCGACTTTGTGAGATGTTCCGCCGCAAGAGTACTGGCGGTCTGGGTATTCTGCGCAGTCATTTGACTGAGAGAGCTGGCAGGAATCATAACCTTGGCCAATCCGAAGTCCAGAATCTTGGCGTGCCCTCGTTTGGTAACGAAAATGTTCCCGGACGTGACGTCGCGATGCACGATGCCAGCAGAGTGAGCGACATCTAGCGCGTCAGCAATTTCGATCGCCAGTGACAGAAGAGGTTCGGTCTCCAGCGGCTGTCCCGCGATGCGATGCGCCAACGTCATACCGTCGAGAAACTCCATGGCGATGAACGTCTGGCCCTCGTATTTCGCGATTCCGTATACGGTGCAAATATTGGGATGGTTCAGTGCCGACGCGGCGCGCGCCTCTCTGCGAAAGCGTTCCAGTGCTTGCGGGTCCGTTGCAACATCCTCACGCAGGAACTTCAAAGCGACAAAAGCGACCGAGTTCGATGTCCTCGGCCTTGTAGACCACACCCATCCCGCCACCGCCCAGCTTCTCGATGATGCGGTAGTGCGAGATGGCTTGACCAATCACTGACGCGAATCTTACGTTCGGCAAAGAAAGCAAGTCAATGAAAGCCGGAAGTTGTCGCCGCCCAAGAATCGGCGTTCAGTTGACGAGTCGTCGGCAACACCGACATTGGCCCTCAAAATCGGCTTCTGAAATCGATCCTCCCTAGTCGCCTCGCCGATCTCGCCCCTGAAGCGCGGCGAAGTGACTCGCTTAGCGCTCATAACAGAGACTCTGCTACACGCTTATGACCACTATGGACAGATGGTCGAGTACCTCAGAATGAACGGAGTTGTACCTCCTGCGAGCCGTCCATGAAAAGTCTCGATGACCAACAGATCGTCTGCTCCGTGACAACAGCAGAATTCCGCGACCGCGAAGCCAAGCTTCTTGCGCAATTCAGGTCTGCAGTGGTTGAAGCGGAGGAACTTCAGGAAGGCTACAGTTTTCGTCTTCCGAGTGACGGCAAGTGGGTCATGCTTGTAGCGGAGTTGATTGTGGCAGAGCGCCAATGCTGCCCTTTCTTGACATTCGAACTGGCTGCTCCTCCGAATCAAGGGCCCGTAATTGTTCGAGTGATCGGCCCTCCCGGTGCGAAGGAATTCGTTAAAACCGTCCTGTGGAAGCCTGCATCCGCCTAATGCGATTCTGGACGAGTTGTCGGCGCAAACTGAGCTCCGCGGTGCCATTCCAGAACCTAGTGGTTTTGGAAGGCGCAAGAAGCCGCAATCGGATGGTGAAAAATCAACGCACTAGCTGATCTGCCTCGAAGACGTTTTTGGAACGACTGGGCAGGGCCTGGCTCATTGTCCGGATAGCCCGTGATACGACCGCAATCAACCACCCTCAGAAACTCAGTTTTATTCCGACCTGGATCTGCCGAGCGCCGGTGGTGAGATCGGGTTGCCTGACTTCCGCCGTGGACTGGCCGAATGTCCCCGGATTAGACGTGAGATTTCCCGGCTGAGAGAATTGGACACGATTGAACACGTTGTAAGTCTCGCACCTGAATTGCAGTGTGGCGCGCTCGGAAAAGTTCACGGTCTTTTGCAGAACCACGCTCCAGTTATTCGCGCCGGGACCGTGAAAGTGATTTCTTCCGAGGTCGCCCGCGCTGCCAAAAGGAGCATCGGAGAACAGTCCCAGGTTCGGGCCGGTTTGCGTGCGCGGATTTCTGACGGCCAGGGGCATGCCAGCGGGATTATAGTTCGGACGTTGAGGCTGACCCGTGTGCGCAGTGTCGGTGGCAGTGAAGACGTCGAAGGGGAGGCCAGTGGAAAATACCGTAATGCCAGCCAGTTCCCAGCCTCCGAAAACTTTCTCAGCGATCCCTTCTGCCAGGTGATCGTATCCGCGCCCAACGGGAATCACCCAGGAATAATTCAGGACCAGACTTTGCCGTACGTCGAAGTCGGAATTGCCACGCTCGGCTCGAAGATTCAGGGAGTCACGCGGAAATTCCTGATTACCCTGAGCGGGCGTCAGCGGATCCGACGAGTTGTCAATTGCATGTTCCCACGTGTATGCCACCTGGAAAGTGAGACCGTGGGAGGTCCGCCCGGTGATGTTTGTCTGCAAGGCGTGATAGACGGAAGATGCTGCGTTATTGAAAACCTCCGCATGCAGGAAAGCGTTGTTGTTGACGGCATCGAAGGGAAGGCTGCCGGTTTCCATTCCGAACCATAGATTATTGAACTGCAGCGTTGACTGGGAGCACTGGCCGGTCGGAGTGTTGAATCCCGTGTTCCCCGGATTTGTCGGTACACAGAAAGCTTCCAACTGGGCGACCAGAGCCGGTTGCGGCGGGTTGCCATCCACCACGCGCAACAGCCGGGTTCCACGCGATCCGATGTAATTGACTTCCATCAGCAGCCGGTCGTGCAGTTCACGCTGCACTCCAAAGTTCCAGCCCTGGCTGTAAGGCATGCGCAGATTCGGATCGATGATGAATGGCAGATCGCCCGCTCCCTGCTGCACCGTCGAGGAGGTCGGGACTGATGGCGGCAACGGAAGAGCGGAAAGCGGAGGGCCAACGCATGTGCCGAGCTGAGTCATAATTTCCGGAGGCGGACAGGGTTGGCCGGCGGGTGGCTGAATGAACATGGGCTGGAAGAAGATTTGCTGGAACGGCGGGTTGCCGCGCACCAGGCCCAACAACTGCCCGAATAGCCGGTCGTGGAAGATTCCGTAGCCTGCCCTGACGGAGGTCTTATTGCTCTTGAATGGGTCCCATGCGATTCCAACGCGGGGTTCAAAATCGTGCCAATCATTGTTGTAGAGCGCTGGCAGGCCCTGTTCCTTCTGTCCGGCGGTGACAAATGTAAACGGCGCTGTCCCGCCGGGATTCACAAAGAGGGTGGAAAGCAAGTTGTCGACTTCGTGAGGAACTCCGTTGAACTGGTATCGGAGACCATAGTTGAAGGTCAGGTTGGGCTGGACTTTGAACGTATCCTGTACGAATGCTGCAAAGTCTTTTTGCCGGAAGCCGCGGAGGTCGTCAGCGGTGCGGTTGCCCTGCTTATCGAAGAACTGCGCCTGGGTCACCGATCCCACCGTGCCGAACAAGGACCAGACTACGTCTTGCAACGTGGAGTTGACATCAATGGCTGGGTCACCAGTTGGAGTTAATGAGGGTGCACCATAGTTAGCGAAATTGTTGAAGTCGAGCGTTGGCCGCGAGAGGAAATTGTTCGTGCTGTTGGAGTAGGCATCGCGAGTCTCAACCCCGAATTTGAAGGAGTGGTGGCCACGCGCCCAGACCACATCATCCCCGATTGTGTATGTGCCGCTCAGCCGCTCAGAACCATTTCGATCCACGATCGTTAGGCAGCCGAAGCCGGCAACACCGGGCAAGGGCGCGTCAATTCCGCGCCCAAACATATCCGTCTGGCCGATCGTGCTGTCGAGCGTATTCAGACCATCACATATCAGAGGGAAATTGATGCGGTTCGCGCCTAGCCGAAAGGTATTGACCAGCCTCGGATCAATGATGGAGGTGAATTGCAGGGACGCATTCTGTCTTCGCTGCAGCGTCCCGGTCCCTCCCACTCCTGGAAGAAAGTCGGTGTGATCGAAGTTGGGATCTTCATACCGGTTAAAGGTATAGCGCACTGCAAGTATTTCGTTTCCTGAGAAGTTGTGGTCCACCCGTACGCTGAAATTGTCGCCGGTGGTGCGAGAGGCGCTTGGATAGAACAGTGTTCCACGCGCGCCATCAATGGCCGGACCGTTTGGCACACGGTAGAGCGCGAGGATTTTTTGCACGCTTGGATCCAACGGCAAACCGAAGAAATTGTTCGGGGAGGTGGGCGTGCTGACGTCAACAAGCACGGGCCCGTTACTGCCCGTGAAGGTGAAGATACCGGTCTTGAATGCTTGCGTGGGCACGATGCTGGTGTTGGTCAGGGTTGTGGCAAAGCGCGCTCCTTCATAGTTGGCAAACCAGAAGGTCTTGTTAGGCCGCAAGGGTCCGCCGGCGGAAACACCGAAGGTGTTGCGGGTATATGGATCCTTTCCCACTAAATGTCCTGTTGCGTCAGTCTCGTGATTGAAGTAATCGCGGGCGCCGAGAGCGGAGTAGCGACCGAACCAGTACCCGTCGGAATGAAACTTGTTCGCCCCGCGCTTGCTGACAATGTCAATCACCGCCCCTGTGTTGCGACCATATTCGGGAAGAAAGTTGCTGGTAATGACGCGAAACTCGTCCACCGAATCCGGATTCAGGGAAGTTAATCCCGGCTGCGGCAGCGCCAAGCCGGGGATCTCGGTGTCGTTGTTGTCGGTGCCGTCGAGCAGAAAGTTGTTATTGCGTTCCCGCGACCCATTCACCGAAAGGCCGTGCAGAATCGAAGTACTTTGGGTGGTACCCGGGGAGAGCAAGATCAACTGGTACGGATCCCTTAAAATTAGGGGCAGATCCTGCACTTGCCGACTGTGCACCACATTCCCGACTTGGGCGTCATCCAGGTCAACGGGAGCAACGTTTTCGCTTTGCACGGTGACAGTTTCACGGGCTGCACTGGGCGAGAGAATGGGGTTTAGGTTCTGGACCTGGCCAACGCTGAGTTCTACACGCGCGTACTCCACTGTCTTGAAGCCGTTCTTTTCAATGAGTACATCGTAAATCCCGGGCGTTAGGCTGGTAATGCGAAAGCTTCCTGATCCGTCGGTCAGTGTGTTGCGTGATTGGTTAGTGGCTAGGTTGCGCGCTGTCACTTTTGCCTGCGGAACCACCGCCGCGGTCGAGTCTGTAGCCGTGCCGCTAATCGAAGCTGTTTGGGCAGATGCGAAACCTGTCAGGCAGAAAACCAAGGAAACCAAAATCAAGACGGAGGAACGATGCTGCACAGAACCTCCCTCGGACGGGCCCACTCCTGCAAGTGAGAATGCCGAGTTCCTTAATATGGTTGCCAGGATCGTAGGTCCGGGTAAGATGTTGATGCGCAAAGGGTTTGAAGGTTGGTTAACGGAAACGATGCGAAAGTTAGAACGATTGTTTCGGACGTATCGTCCGCAATGCGGACACAGAGCGGTCACTCAGCCCGGTGGCTCTATGCCAATTTTGTCGTTCACGGCACCTCGAATCCGCTGTTTGGAGTTTGGTATTTCGAGTTCGAAATCGGTTAGTGGGAGTGAACTGCTGGGATCCCGACTCCCCACACGGGTTGTGTGACAGCGATCTTCTCGAAATTCGAAACGATCGCCTTCGAACGAGGTATCGCCCTCTTCATAGCCGGCGAAGGTAGGGATTCATCATGGCTGCCCATGCTGTCCCACACTTCAGTTACCCAGATCGTGTCTGCATCAGCATCGTCTTTGGCCACAATGTAGCTGAGACAACCGTGCATATCGGCTACGCTCTCCTGTCCTCAGTTTTTCCTCCGATGGCATCTGACCATAAAGAATCGAAACGAAGTCTAGGATCAACAACTCCTCAACCTGTCACAAGTGTCAGTTGTCTATGCACCGGCCCTGGTCAATGGTAGTGCCCACCCCCCGGTTGCTTCGCGCTCGCGACATAACGAACAAACAGTCCGTCTGACTGATCTTGCCAATTGGTTATCGCATGACAGACCGGTTCAAGAAACGCTCCCGCCAGCCTGACTTGACGCGTATCAGGCATCGGAAACCAGTGCAGTCAGCCGCCTGGGCCGTCATTGTCGGCTTGCCGGTGTTAACGGCAGTTTCATGGATATTTCACGCGCGAGCTTCCGATGCTTCTAACGCCCGCACGGCAACCGGTGGTGCTTCAGCGGCTTTTCAGCCAACCGTGTCCAACGCGGCAGACGCTCCTGCGAAAGCTCCTGATGGAATGGTGTGGATTCCAGGTGGCGAGTTTTCCATGGGCGCGAATGATCCTCCGGATATGAATGTCGTCGGTATGAAGGCCACTCTGGACGCGCGTCCGATTCACCGGGTGTACGTCGATGGATTCTTCATGGACAAGACGGACGTTACGAATGCCCAGTTCGCGGCGTTCGTCAGAGCGACCGGTTACGTAACGATTGCCGAGCGCACACCGACGGTAGAGGAATTCCCTGGCGCGCCACCAGAAAACCTATTTGCGGGATCAGTGGTATTTTTGCCGCCCAATCATCCGGTTCCTCTGGACAACCAATTCCGGTGGTGGAGTTATGTACGCAATGCTAACTGGCGGCATCCGCTAGGTCCGCACAGCGACATCAGGGGCAAGGATAACTATCCAGTCGTGCACATCGCATACCCCGACGCTGAGGCTTTCGCAAAATGGGCTGGAAAGCGATTGCCAACTGAGGCAGAGTGGGAATTTGCCGCACGTGGAGGGTCTGCGGGAAAGCCGTTTGTGTGGTGCGATAAGTTTCGTCCGCATAACAAGTGGATGGCGAACACTCACCAGGGACACTTTCCAATAGACGACACTGGCGAAGATGGATTTGTCGGCATTGCACCTGTGGCGCAGTACCCAGCCAATGGATACGGACTTTACGACATGGCTGGGAACGTGTGGCAGTGGACAAGAGACTGGTACCGCTCTGACTATTACCAGCAGTTGGCGGTCACCGGTCGGGCGGCACGCAATCCTCAAGGACCCGATTCCTCGCTTGATCCTTCCGAACCAAATCAGCCGAAGAAAGTTCAGCGCGGCGGATCGTTTCTCTGCACTGATCAGTACTGTTCCCGCTACATCATCGGAACACGAGGCAAGGGCGAGATCTCGACGGGTACGAATCATCTAGGGTTTCGATGCGTCACAAACCTAGGTCCCAATCGTTCGATCCAACCGCAGTAAATACATGCTTGGAGGCCATTCAGATGCGCAATAGAACTGGGCTCATTAGGGCTCTGAACTGGATCGCGGCTTTCGTGTTCCTAAGCGTTTCGTTTGCACATGGCCAAGATAAGAAACCTAACATAGTCGTCATCTTCGGCGACGACATTGGAATGTGGAACGTCAGTGCTTACACACACGGCATGATGGGCTGGACTCCGAATATCGACCGTATCGCCAAGGAGGGCATTCTTTTTACCGATCATTACGGCCAACCCAGCTGCACCGCCGGACGCGCAGCCTTCATTATGGGCCAACTACCGATTCGAACCGGCATGACTACGGTTGGGATTCCCGGATCGACCCGCGGCATTCAGAAGGAAGACCCAACACTAGCCGAGGTGCTGAAATCGCAAGGCTATGCGACAGCTCAGTTCGGAAAGAATCATCTCGGCGACCGCAATGAATTCCTGCCCACGAATCACGGCTTTGACGAGTGGTTTGGGAATCTCTACCACTTGAATGCGGAGGAGGAGCCCGAAGAACTCGACTATCCGGGACAAAAGAACCCCGAATACCTGAAGAAGTTCGGCCCGCGAGGCGTGCTACACACTTGGGCCACGGACACCGATGATGCAACCACCGATCCAAAGTTCGGGCGCGTGGGAAAGCAGAAGATCGAAGACACGGGCAAGCTCACTCGCAAGCGCATGGAAACCTTCGACGCCGAGGTGTTGGGCGAGACCTTGAAATGGATGGATAAGACCGGCAAGAGCGGCAAGCCATTCTTTTTATGGTTCAACTCGACAGCGATTCACGTTTGGTCCCATCCCAACCCAAAGTACCTCCAGATGGCTGTGAACGAAGGCCGAGCCGAGGAGGATGTCGTACGCGCTCGCATGATTGAGCACGATGAACACGTAGGGGCCATTCTGAAGAAACTGGAGGACCTTGGAGCCGCCGACAACACGATCGTGGTTTACACCACCGATAACGGCAACGAGTTCATCTTTTGGCCCGACGGCGGTTACTCGCCCTTCCGGGGCGAAAAGGGAACAACCTGGGAAGGTGGGGTGCGCGTACCGTGCATGATCCGATGGCCTGGTCATATCAAACCCGGCACTGAAGCCAACGGTATTCAGAATCACGAAGATCTGTTCGTCACGCTGGCCGCCGCCGCGGGCTTGCCCAACCTCAAGGACGATTTGCTCAAGGGCTACAAAATGAACGGTACAACCTACAAGGTCCATCTCGACGGTTACAACAATCTCGATTATTGGAGCGGAAAGACCACCAAGCCTGAACGCCGCGAAATCTACTACTACGACGAAACGGACCTGATGGGCGTGCGCGTGGATGGTTGGAAAATGCATATCGGCGTGAAGCACAACGGCGACTGGTTCGACGAGAAGTCGTATCCCAGCATTCCCTACATCGTGAACCTGCTGATGGACCCCATGGAGAAGGTCACGCCGGATGCGCCTGGCTTTGAGTACGAGGGCCGCAAGTTCTTCGCATCGAAGCTTTGGGCTCCAACCGCTGCCGGACCGTTCCTCGCGGCTCATCTGAAGAGCCTGCAGGAATATCCGCCGCGCCAGGGAGCCGACACACTGAGCATGCAGAAAGCAATTGATGCGGCAATGAAGAAGCTGGAGAACCCTAACGCAAGCAGCAATTAGGCACGTTTTTTTTTCAACCAGTCTGCGCTTGAAAACACAAAAGGAGGCTACCGTGATTCGATTTCAACGTCTGAAACGACAAGGGGCGGTTGTGCCGATCATAGCGATCCTATGCATTGTCATTTCCAGCCGTTCGATTGCGGAAGACAACGAGCACGAACAGGAGCGAGTGAAGGAATCAGGCAATGTAATGAAAGAACTTCTCAATTCAGCCAGCGGCGTTCCGATCAGTGTGCTCAATAAGGCTGAGTGCGTTATCGTTCTGCCCTCCGTCAAGAAGGCTGGCTTCCTTGTAGCTGGCCAATATGGACGAGGTGTGATGACATGCCGCAGCGGAGAGAACTTTGACGGGCCGTGGAGCGCACCAGCGATGATGCAGTCGAGCGGCGGAAGTTTTGGTCTGCAGGCGGGGGGCGAAGCCACAGATTTCGTCGTACTGGTCATGAACGACAAGGGGGCACGCGCTCTAATGAAGGGGAAAGCGAAGCTCGGTGCCGATGCCAGTGTCGCGGCTGGTCCGGTCGGCCGGGATGCCGAAGCCTCCACCAATGCAGCGATGAGCGCGGAGATGCTCTCTTATTCCAGAGCAAAGGGTGTGTTTGGTGGCGTTTCTCTGTCGGGCACGTCGCTAGGACCTGATAGCGGAGCGAATGAAAACATTTATGGCAAGAAAGTGAGTGCGACGGAAATCATCGATGGCAAGGCGGGACCCGCTCCGGACTCGGCCAAGACATTGCTCGCGGAACTCACAGACAAATCACCCAAGAACGTGTCAAAAGGAAAGTCATGAGCATTTAAATACAAATGGCGGTTGGGGACCGCGCTGTTTGGGACAATTCTTGCGGTCCCCACCTTGTATAAGATCTTGCTTGGCTTTCAGAGGCTCACGTAAGAGCGGATTTGCCTCGAACATAAATCATCGCCAGAACGTGTCAAAAACCGCTTGCTCGGCCACCGGGATCGAGTCCGGGCCCTGCCATCATCCACGTCCATCTGAGTCGCCTTAACAGGATGAATGATTGGCGTTACGCAAAGGCGAGAGATTTCGCGAGCAAGCAGAGTTTTAAGTGATGTTGATGAAGTCCGGGGACGTTAAGGGGACGATAAGAAGTGACGTGTGGCTCTGTCACGGCAGAGGCCGCGGGTTCGAGTCCCGTCGTCCCCGCCATTCATTCCAAAAGGGTTGAGCGAATTTCACTGAAACCATCGAGGACCCAAAAGGGCACGTTTTCGCGCCCTTTTTTGTGTCCCTTTTTGCCTACTCTTTGCGATTCCCTCAGCCTCCAAGGTCGGCAGATGAAGACGATTGCGAGCTTCTATTCGCTACACCCGAGAACACCAATGACAGAACGGCTGCCTGGGCTGCATGTTTAGCTGGTGTGATCGCCTGAGTATAGACATCCAACGTGGATCGCAGCGTTGAATGCCGTAACAACTCCTGCATGACTTTGAATTCGGTACCCACACTTCGTAACAGCGTCGAATAGGTATGGCGAAACGTGTGCCAGCCGATGCATTTCTGGATTCCGACCTTCACGGCAACTGGTCGAATGTATTTTCGTAAAACCGCTTGTCCCCAGAATGGGTGCCGCCCTCGGTGTCGCCTGCTCGCAAAAATCCAGTCGTCGGGCTTCGTGTAAGTTGATTGTTTTCGCCACGCCAAAAGTGCATCGGCAACGAGCGGATGGACGGGTACCGGCTTCTGCGACGATTCGGTCTTGCACGGACCAACGACACCGTAGACGATGGATCGTGTTACGTTCATCGTTCTTTGAGACACGTGGATGTCTCCCCATTGCAAGCCGAACAACTCGCTCTGCCGCAAGCCTGTAGACACTGCAAGAAGAACGAGTGTTCTTTCTCGTATGCTGAGATTGTCGACCAAAGCCTTGATTTCAGCGGGCATCAGGACAGTTGGCGTTCTGCGGCGCTTCGCACTCTGACGGACTAGGTGGATCGGATTCCGGTCAAACAGTTCGTATCGGCAGGCGTGGTTGAAAAGCACGGACATTAAATTTCGGATTTTGGCGCAACTACTCTTCGCCAATGGCAGAGTGCGAAGCCAGGACTCGACCTGAATGGTTCTAACCTCAGCCAGTTCGTATTGCCTCCAGTGTGGGAGAACCCATCGGGTCAAGTAGGCTTGATACGTTTTCTTGGTTGCGTAACTGCGCCACGTATTGTCCCTTGACAGTTCCCGTTGCTCGAAATGATCGCAAAGCTGTGCGATTGTAATCGAACGGGAGCCCATCCTCACTTTGTTCCAATTGACCTCCGCTAAGAGGACGGAGATAGCGGAACGGGCGTCAGTTTCGTTCGGATAGCGCTCAACAGTCCCAAGCACTCTTTTTCGTTAGACCCGAGAGCCATGCAAATCCTTCTCGGACCATCGAAACTGCCAGACAGCCGGTCCTTCCTTACGATTAACTATTGCGAGACTTCCGCGTTGCATTGTGATTCTCCTTGGCCACGATTTGGCGCAGAAGAATCATCGCGCAGCGGACAGCAGCGCCGGCAACTGGAGTGAATTGCTTTGCGGCGGCAGCACTCTAGAGATCACTCGCAGCAGTTAACTTGCAGATGAATAGTCGCCGCGAAAATCGCGCTACTGTTGGCCTGAAAAGCAGCATTCGCCTGTTGATCTTCAGAGTAACCGCTGATTCTGCGGCGGTTTTGCTAAACCGACAACGAGAGGATGGGAGTTTGGCACTCGCAGTTAGCGAACCTCAACGATAACGAGTGACACCTCGTCAGCGAGGGAACCGTGACTCCACGCCGCTGCGCCGTCGAGGATTGCCCTCTGCATTTCTGGCGGTGTTAGCTCTGCCGATTGGTAAACCAATTCTTTCAAACCGCCCACGCCGAGCATGTCATCGAAGCTGTTAAAAACTTCGACGAGTCCATCCGTGTAGAGAACCAGGCGGTCGCCGGGCTCAAGATCAACTTCTTCCGGCGGCTCGGATGGTGCAATCTCGGAAAGGCAACCAAGGATACCGTTTCGCGATTCGAGCAACCGGAGGGTGCCGTTTGAGACGAGAATTGCTGGTGGCTGGCCCGCGGCAGAAAAACTTGTTCGACGTCCATCATTACTGAAACGGACCGCGGGCCATCGTGGAGGAAAACCCGTCAACCGGGATTCGCGTGTGTACGAAATGATGAATCGCCCGCAGCAAAGCCGCTGGGTCGGTTTTGCGTCCCAGCGCGTGCAGCGTTTCAGAATAGATGCGGTTAGCCATTAGGGCCGAACCGACGCCATGCCCCGAAACGTCGCATACGACAATGCTTAGAAAATCATCGCCTTGCGCGAGGACGACGCCAAAGTCGCCGCCAATGGTGCGGGCCGGGCTGTAGTACGCCTCCACAGCTAGGTTTCTCCAAATCAGACTCTGCGGTGCAAGCGATTGCTGCACGTGGCGGCGAGTGCGAGTTCCGCCTCCATTTCATCTTGCCGCTTTTGAAGAAGCGAATTCGATTCGCGGAAGCTGCTCCTCCACTCCCTTTTGTGCGCTGATGTCGGTCACAGTAAGCAGGACTACGTCTTGCTTACTGTGATTCGCCAATAGCGCAGAGTGCCTGCGGGCACGTTCAGCACGGCGGAAGTTTGCTGTGTGCTCAGTAACGACGTTGGTTCCCTCAATTCGCCTCGTGCTTTGAATTTCCCTTGCCTTGCCTCGCCTTGGCACGCCGTGCCCCGCCAAGCCACCAAGTGATCGTTAGTGTCAGATCCGGAATTGTTGCAAACAGTGCATAACCTCATCCACATGTCTTTTCTCTTGAATGAACCGCCTATCACTGCGGACGAACGGAGATGTTAAGCTTGCGGATTCGATACGCGAGAGTCGTCCGTTTCATCCCAAGTCGTGCCGCGGCTCCGCTTGGCCCGCCGATGACCCAGTTGGATGCCCGGATCGCTTGGAGAACACGATCGCGTTCTGCCTGGTCGGCAGTACTCGGCTTCGAATTCGCGTTCGGCAGGGATGACTGTTTCAGGTCAGCTAACGGTGCCCGAAGAACACTCCCCGGTGACAGGATGACCGCCCGCTCAATAAAGTTCTGCAATTCGCGAACATTTCCCGGCCAGGGATAATTTGCAAAGACCTCCATGGCGTGGGAAGGAATGGTCTCGATCCGCCGGTTCATTCGCCTAGCGTACTTCTCCACGTAATGGCGCACCAGGACCGGTATATCCTCACGACGATCGCGCAATGGCGGCACCGACAGCGGGAAAACGTGCAATCGGTAAAACAAATCGGTTCTGAACTTCCCTTCTTCCCCCATCTGCCTCAGGTCACGATGTGTGGCCGCGATTACACGCACGTCCACCTGCTGGGTGCGCGTGCTGCCCAACCTTTCAAATTCGTGCTCCTGCAAAACCCGCAACAATTTCGGCTGCAATTCCAGCGGAATATCCCCCACCTCATCGAGAAACAGCGTTCCCTTGTCTGCAACCTCGAACCTGCCGGCCTTGCGCATGATGGCGCCGGTGAATGCCCCCTTTTCGTGCCCGAAAAGCTCGCTTTCCAATAATCCGGAGGGGATGGCTGCACAGTTCAGCTTGACGAATGGCTGATCTCGGCGGGAGCTGAGATTATGAATCGCTCGGGCGATCAATTCTTTGCCCGTGCCTGTTTCTCCCTGGATCAGCACGCCGGAATCAGTAGGCGCCACAACCTCGACCTGCCGGAGCACGCGCTGTAGGGCCGCACTCCTGCCAACGATTTCTTCGAACTTCAGCTCGCGGCGGGGCTCATCCTGGAGGTACACTCGTTCCTCGCTAGAGTTGTCCTTCAGCTTTCGCAGGTCGCCGTAGACCACTGCATTCTCAACAGCGACAGCTACTCGGCTCGAAACCTGTACCAGAAAGTCGATTTCATCCTGCGTATAAGTGGTGTCTTCGTGCTTGCCGAGAGCGAGTATCCCCAGCAGGCGGTCTCGGCCGGCCAGCGGGACGACACAACTACTCCTGAAGCCCGCAACTGCCCATTGCGGATCGACCTCCGCATCAACATGGTCGAACTCCTCAGAGTTCCCAATCCAGGGCTTGCCGGTCGAGAAAATGCGCTTGCCAAACATCTCGCCCAATGAGTCGACTGCCTCCTTGGCGAGCATGGTGTCCTCAGCCATGTCGCAAGCGTTGACGCACACCCGGCCGCTCTCGGACTCCAGGAGGCCCACCAAGGCAAAATCTGACGGAATGACTCGCCGGATGCCCACCGTCATTTCTCTCAGAATCTCATTTGCATGCAGATTGGCCATCACACTGTTGCTCAGGTCGCCCAGCAGCTTGAGCCGGGCACTCTGTACTTCCAACTCGGACTGGCTTCTGCGGGACGTCTCACGGCTCAACGCGCGCGATATGGCGAGGGCGACCTGATCCGCTGCCAAGGATAAGAAGCGCACCTCCTCATCCGAGTAGTCGTGCGGTCGCGAAGACGCTATGCTGATTACTCCGAATGGTCCATGCGGCGTGCGCAGCGGCAGTCGGCAGAAAGACCTATATTCGCTTCCCATTCTCTTCAGCGCTTCTCTACGCACTATGAACCGATCATCCAGTCTCCAGTCTGCAACGCACAACGGCCGCTGTTGTCGGTGAACCCACCAAAAAGTCGTTTCTTCGATCGGAACATCTGCCGGAGCGAACTGCCCAGCCCCAACGGAGTGCCAGAGCACTTCGCTGGTCCCTTGCTTGAAAACGATGACATCGAGAAAATCGAAATCGAGCAAGGGACGCAGCAAAGCAGCAAGGTCGCGCGACAGTTCTTCCATCGTTAAGGAGGCAAGAGATATGGAGAGGCACGACAACGCCTCATATTTTTTCGCCAGGGTTTTGGATTCCACTAACGGCTGTGATTCTAGAGCGGCGCTATTGCCGATGATTCGCTCGAATCTTCGATCAAGCTGGTCTACATCAGGGTACGTGACGGTTGCATACTCTGGCACTTGGAATCTCCTATCGTACGATGCGATTGTTGTAGCCGTGTCGCTCACAGATCAACTGCTGCTCGGAAGGTTTCCTGCAACAGTTGATGATCCAACGGCAGGCACCAAGCGCAGCGTCTTCATGTCATGCAGACTTCGGTTGCCGTGCTGAAACGGAATGATCATTCCGCGCTGCTCGGGCGGAATCCATTTTCCGCGTTGTTTTCGGAATGTCTCAGGTACGTAGTACTTAATAACGATCGCCATTGCAGTTACCATTCCCAGCAGCACTCGCAGCAAATGCATCGCAAGCCATGGAGAACGCTCGGTCCCCCCTTCAACGGGATTAGTCAATCCCGTTTGCGAATTAGGAGATTGCATATCCTGTTCCAAATTCAAGAAGCCATATTTTCTTGCCTATTGATTTTTGCTGATGTGCGTAGCAGTGTCAGGGACGCGAGGCCCAATTCGAGTAGTAATGGGCCTTGGCGCGAGCGGCAACGCTTAACCCTAAAACGATTCCTTGCGAATCAATAAGATGTACAGGAAAGCTGCGAGAGTGGTCTGCATGTGGTATTTACGCGCACTCCTGCTGGATACGGAGATTGCGGAGCAAGTAACGGTCTTCGGCGAGGGCAGGAACGCTGAGGTCGATGTACGCGGATCCTCTCAGGTGCCCCAAATGAGGCAGAGCGTTCATGATGCTGTCCCAAAAGGTTCAATAGGAAATCGTCCGAATGCTCCTGCGAGCAAGCAAGCCCAGTAGAAAAAGGTCGCTGACGACGAAGGTTCAATTGGTATTCGATACTTTTGAAAGAGTTAATCTGAAGGGAAAAACCGGATGAGAGGAAAACCTCGATTGCGACTGGAGAATTACTCCGGCAATGACGGCCGGTTAGCGAAGCGCTGGGACGAAGCCAGTACTGCCACTTGCGCCTCAACCTCGCCCAAGTCTATAGGCTTGGCGATATACCAATCAAAGCCCGCTGCGAGGGCTCGTTCGCGATCGCCCATCATGGCGCTGGCCGTCACGGCAACCACTCGGAGTTTCTGAAAAGGGCTTTCTTTTCGCAAGGCCTGAATCACGCTGAATCCGTCTTGCAGGGGCATTTGCAAATCCAGAAACACTATGTCGGGTCGGTTACGGCGGATCAAGTCGAGTGCAATGCGGCCATTGACTGCTTCCAGTACCACGTGGCCTAATCCTTCGAGCAGCTCTCTGATGAGTTCACGGCTTAGGGCGTTATCGTCTGCCACAAGAATGATCATTGGACTGGCTCGCTGTTACTCGGAAGCGTTACGTGAAATTCACTTCCTTTATCTGGTTGGCTTTCCACCCAAATCTTGCCTCCGTGCTGTTCCACAAGGAGCTTGGTGATCGAGAGACCTAGTCCAGTCCCTTCGTACACTTCCTGTCTGGGGCTGACATGACGATGAAACGTCTCAAAAATCGCCTCGTGTTCGTCGGAGGGTATGCCAGTCCCCGTATCGATTACGGAAATGTGAGCCACTGCTTCGCTCACACTTGCGATTAGCCGAACACTTCCGTTCGAAGGTGTAAATTTGATGGCGTTACTCAGCAAGTTATAGAGTATCTGCTTAACGCGGACGTGGTCCGCATGGACCATCAAATCGAGGCTTAGATCTGTCGTAAGATGAATGTCCTTTGCTGCAGCTAGTGGCCTCAGGGTAGACAACACTTCATCCACCGCAACACTCAAGGGGAAACGGTCGAATTTCAGGTCCAAATGCCCTGCTTCAATTTTCGAAATATCGAGAATGTCATCAATTAGGGCGAGCAGATGTCTCGAACTCTCCTTGACGTGTCGCACAAAGCGCTCCTGCTTCTGTGTAAGTGGACCTGCGCTCTGCCTCTCAAGGAGGTCAACAAAGCCCACAATGGCATTCAGCGGTGTTCGTAGTTCATGGCTCATCGTCGCGAGAAAGTTGCTCTTCAGGCGATTGGCCTTCTCAACCTCACGGTTTCGAATCTCCAGTTCTGAATTCATTAGGGCCAGGTCTCGCGTACGCTGCTCAAGGCTGAGGTTCAGGGCTTTGATCTGCTCTTCCGTCAATTTGCGATCAGTTACATCGCGAATAACACAAACCACGGACCCGGTTGCCTCTACTTCGAAAGGGCTGAGGTTTATATCGACTGCAAATTCAGTTCCATCTGCGCGGACCGCGCGCAAGTCCAGTCCGGATCCCATGGGGCGCATCACAGGCTGAGAGCGATAGCGTTCCCGGTGCGCGGGGTGACGTCCGCGAAAGCGGTCGGGCATGAGCATTTCCACTGATTGGCCGAGAAGTTCTTCTCGGCGGTAACCAAACATTCGCTCGGCTTGGGAATTCACCAGCAGTATGCGGCCTGAGGAGTCGACTTCAACGATTCCATCCGGGGCGGCTTCCAGCAGCTTTCGGTATCGGCTATCTGCAACCGGGCCACTCCGAACTGGGTTGGATTCAGCCACACTTGCGACCATAAACTCTCCATTCCCCGTTTGCTTGCACAGGGGTTCTTCGTCTGTAACCTATAAAACGGTCTCTGGATTCGCGTCATCGCCGACCATGCCGCCCATTTTTCTGAGAAGATCGTATTTTTGTACGCGGTAAATGAGCGTCTTTCGGGTTAAGCCGAGGTAACGCGCAGCCTTTGACTGGTTCCAGTCGAATTGCTGCAGCGTTCGAAGTAGTACGTCTTTCTCGAGGCCGCCGAGGGAAATGCCGTTCGGCGGAAGGTCGAGATTGATTGCTTCGACGGGGCTAGGTTCCGGCTGCAGAAATTCCGGCAAGTCGGCGATGCCAACATCAGGGCTATCAGCAAGGACGACAAGGCGTTCGACAACATTTTCCAATTCGCGCACATTGCCGGGCCAGCGGTACGCCAAAAAGCGCTCGAGAACTCCTTCACCGAGTCTTAGACTACGGCGTGTATGTTTGGAGCAACTACGCTGTAGGAAAAATCTCACGAGCTCTGGAATGTCTTCACGGCGTTCACGGAGACTTGGCAATTTAAGCGGAATAACGTTTAGACGGTAATAAAGATCTTCACGGAAGATACCCTCTTGTGCCATGCTAGCCAGATCCCGGTGGGTAGCAGCCAACACCCTGACGTCCACTTTGGTACTGAACCCGCCGCCAAGCCTGCGGATCTCAGCATTTTGCATAAACCGCAGCAGCTTGACTTGCAACTCCAATGACATCTCGCCAATCTCATCCAGGAATACGGTCCCTCCCTCGGCGGCTTCGACTTGCCCTTTGCGGTCCATCAAGGCGCCAGTAAATGCACCCTTTACATGGCCGAAAAGTTCGGATTCCAACAGATCTTTTGGTATCGCACCACAATTAATAGTGACGAACGGCTTTGCCCGTCGGGCACTAAGAGAGTGAATTCCTCGAGCAAGCAGTTCCTTTCCCGTTCCGGTCTCGCCTTGGATCAGAACGGTGGAGCTGGTTCGCGCGGCCCTCGTGGCGTGATCCAAGACAGCGAGTAAGCATTTCGAACGCCCGAGCATATCTTCAAATCCCGGCCTTCGTTCCATTGGATCTAGGGACGAGCCCCGATCAATTCCAACTCCATATCGTTCAAGCGCTCGCTGGATGACTAACCGCAGTTCGTCGATCTTGAGAGGCTGCGTCAGAAAATGGTGCGCGCCTAACTTCATTGCTTCGACGGCGCCGGCGACGGTCGCGAATGCGCTCATAAGAATCACAACGATATCCGGGTACTCCTTGTTCAGGCGTTTGAGCAATTCAACACCGGAAAGGCCGGGCATTCGTACGTCAGTTATGACCAGGTCGGTTTTGTGGCGCCGAAGATGTTCCAGAGCTTCCGATGCGGTCACCGCTTCGCTGATCTCGTAGGCCGAGCCGGTTAGCGCCTCGCGAATGAGTTCCCGATTGGGCGCGTGGTCGTCAACAACAAGAATTTTCCCCGACATTGACTCCAGTCCTTCGCTGCGAGGATGCACGAATGTCGCCACCGCACTCATGACGGCATTTGGCTACAAGGTATTGATTTTGAATGAGGTTTCGTTAGAAATCGCGCGGCGCAACGCGAGTTTCGTGCCAAAAGGAATGACTATGCCAAAAGATTGGCACTCGTACATCTATAAGTCGTCTGCATAGATAGTCCTCTAATGAAGCGGTTCAGCATCACACCTCCTGCGTAGTTTAGGAGAATCTGACCAGAGGCGTTTCGTGTCGGTGAGTCAGCCGTGGTAACGAATCGAGGCGATTGAAAATGGCCATCTATTGCACAAAACCTGCCTCACTCATTCAATCCACTGACTTGGATCCGGCGCCTCTTCGCGATAACGTTCGCTCCGCTGCAAGCTTTCTTCAGAGCACTTGCGATCCTGTATGTCAACGGGCGATCCGTAGAAGTTGAAAATCTCTCCCTGTTGCTTGTGATGCGCGACTTTGTAGTGCAACATCCAGCGCGACTATCAAGTTTGCGTCAAAGTCCAGGTTGCAATCTCTGCTCAGATGACGAAGCTAGCTAAGGTGCGACAATGTGGACCAACTCGGTTTCCCAGGGGTTGATCGTCGGTCAGCGTGACGTGCCCGCCATCGAATCGGAAATGAACGGAACGATGGAGCGCGCGATTGAAGAGCTGCTCACTCCAACTCCAGCTCCCTTCCTGATCCAGCCAAACTAGGCTTTGGCGGTCTGTCATAAGTCCAGGCTAGGGCAGTGGACTGGAGGCGGATGTTCCAGGTCAGCACATCCGAGTCCGCGAACGTGCATCCACCTGTCATCAATCGAGCCGGCATTTGTCTGGGCAGGGAGTCTTCCCCTCACGCCCAAATTTCCTCGTCTAATGTTCGTCACCTGCTATCGCCTGACCTGACTCCGTCCCACAAGATTACGATTTTCAAGGGGTTACCTGTGGCCTCCGGCCTGCACTTGACAAGATGCTTGCCACCTTCGAGAGCAAGAGCCGATCAGTGCGCGACGAAATTAAAACCCGTTCCGACTCCACCGCGGTGACACAAGGAGCTTAAGAAATGACCCCTGTCTTAGAAGTAGAAGAGCCATCAACATCCTCAACCTCCCTTAGCGCCTATGGAAAGGCGAGATCCACCATTCAAGGATCGCCGCTCAGTTCAGAGGAATTAAGAAAGACCCATGCCTACTGGCGAGCGTGCAGTTATCTGGCGCTCGGCATGATCTATCTTCAGGCCAATCCGCTCCTGAAGGATGCGCTCAAGCCCGAACACATCAAGAATCGGCTGCTGGGACATTGGGGTTCAAGCCCCGGTCTCGCTTTCATCTACATTCACTTGAACCGCCTAATCAAGAAGTTCGAGCTGGACATGATCTTCATGGCCGGTCCTGGGCATGGCGCGCCCGGCGTGTTGGCTCCCGGGTATCTCGAGGGAACGTACTCCGAAATCTATCCCGAAAAAAGCGAAGACGAACGCGGAATGCACGAGTTCTTCAAACAGTTTTCTTTCCCCGGCGGCATCGGTAGTCATTGCACTCCGGAGACTCCCGGTTCGATCCATGAAGGTGGTGAGTTAGGATACGTGCTCTCTCACGCCTGTGGCGCCGCCTTCGACAATCCAGAACTGATCGTCGCCGCAGTGGTCGGAGACGGTGAATCGGAAACCGGACCGCTGGCAACTTCGTGGCACATCAGCAAGTTCCTGAATCCCATTCGGGACGGGGCGGTGCTGCCCATCTTGCACTTAAACGGCTACAAGATCAATAACCCGACTCTTCTGGCGCGCATCAGCCACGAAGAGTTGGAAAACCTTATGCGGGGCTATGGCTGGACGCCTCATTTCGTCGAGGGATCGGATCCTGAGAGCATGCACCAGGCAATGGCGGCTACGGTGGAGCACTGCATAGCAGAAATTCGAGCGCATCAACAGGAGTGCCGGACCAGCGGTAGTGCGAAGCGGCCGCGCTGGCCGATGATCGTGCTGCGTTCCCCGAAAGGATGGGGCGCACCCCAAGAAGTAGGTGGTCATAGACTCGAAGGTTTTTGGCGTGCCCACCAGGTTCCCTTGACCGACGTCAAGAAGAATCCCGAACAGCTGCGGACCCTCGAGAAATGGATGCGCGATCAGAAACCCGACGAGTTGTTTGACGAGAATGGCAAGCTGATTCCCGAACTCAAGGCGCTGGCGCCAACTGGCAACCGCCGCATGAGCGCGAATCCCCATGCCAATGGCGGAAGCATAAAGAAGGCTCTGCGCTTGCCAGATTTCTGCGATTACGCAGTGAAAGTGGATCAGCCGGGAACGGTCGAAGTCGAGAACGTTCCTCCTCTGGGCAACTTCCTTCGTGATGTGATGAAGGAAAACATGAACAACTTCCGGGTCTTCGGCCCGGACGAAACCACGTCGAACAAATTACAGGCCGTCTACCAGGCCTCCAAGAAATTCTGG
>Ga0126373_10000582_pt1 | contig 24261 bp, 28 predicted proteins | sample PanSoiMetPlot_11_FD_92545 | JGI IMG/M metagenome (GOLD analysis project Ga0126373, IMG submission 92545) | Tropical forest soil microbial communities from Panama - MetaG Plot_11 | ecosystem: Environmental > Terrestrial > Soil > Tropical forest > Bulk soil | place: Panama | collected 2016-02-17 | reverse complement strand
GGCTTCGCCTCTGAAAAGCCCGGCCAACCTCGGCAGCGCGGTGCCGATCACTTGGACGCTCCAAGATGCCTCCGGCAACTCTATCTCTGATCTCAGCACTTTGACCGAACTCGATACGATATTCAATGGGCCGACACCCGGTGGCGGCTGCGTAGCTTCGCTGACTGGTACGTCTACGGTCCTATACACTCCAGCGACCGGAGCAAAGGGCGGCAGTAATTTCCGGCTGGTCAGTTCGGGCTACCAATTCAATTGGGACACAAACGTTAGCGTAGGCAAGGCCTGCTATACCGTTAAGATTTCCTTGAAAGATGGATCGATTCATTCGACGAGTGCGGTGCAGCTGAAGTGACGCGGCTACGACACGCGCCTCGCATTGAAAAACGCTCGGAGCATTCGATGCGGGATGGATCAGGTATCTATCTGCTAAGGTGGACTGCGGGGGAAGGATTGGATTCGACACTGAAGGATCCCGAGAGATTCCGGCCGAAGCTCCGTTTCAAGGTCAGCTACGAACTAAGATTCCTGTGCCCCGGCTCGACGACATCGTGCAGGAGAGCATGATGCGATTCATGGTTGCGTGCCGCGACGAAAAGATGCGCAACGGCCAGGCTGGCATAAGCGGAAGAACCGAGGTAAGGCGAATACATAGAACGCTCAATCACGCTGCGTTGCTACAAATTAACACAGTTTACGGTTCATGCTTCGTATACAGGCACACATTTCGTCGAGCGCACACTCCATCGCCCAACGAACGTTGATGTCCTCCGTCGCAGACGAATTGTATCGTTGAAGTAGTCGAGGCACCGACGCAGGGCCCTTCACTTCAGCCAATGCAAATCCCGCTGCTCGGCGAACCATGGGCGACGGGCCCGCTAAAGCGGCAAGTAGGTCGTCCGTCACAGTACGCCCTCCCTTACGACCCGGGCACGCAACTTCGCGAACAAAATAGGCTGGCGATCGCAACCGGTGCAGCATCGCGAGCACCAATTCGACATCGTCCCGCTTGAGTAGAATACGCTCTACGCCCGCACCTAATCCCTGGTTGTGAAGGTCATCCACCCCGCCCGAGACACAGAAAGGATTTGTTTTTGCTTGCCAGGCCAGCCTCTAACCAAGAACTCTTCCCCTTAAGACACGGAATCAAGAACGTGCACTTCATTTGAGCGGGAAGTGCCTACTCTTAAACTCGCCAGAAACGAGGTAGAAAAATCACTCCCGCAGGCCGAGTTTCCGTACATTTGGCGAAAAACTACGACCTGTTCGCGCCCGAAGGACTTAACCGCCACCCTCAACTACTCGAAACGCCGTTTTCAGGCGGTACCTACCAAAGCGAATTCGGTACAGATGGGGCGATGACAGGGCCGTCTACACGACTGGCGAGCACCCGCTCAGTCTATTCGTCTATTTGTTCGTGGAGTAACGAATTAATGTCGGCACGAAAGACACGTTCACTGGTGGCGCCGACGTATTTCTTCGCGACACAGCCCCGCTTATCGATTAACAACGTCGTCGGTAGGGCTTCGATCGCGGAGCTCAGCTCAAAATTGCGATCAAGCTGAGCGATCGTGTAGGGAATCTGGTATTCAGAAACAAACTGGCGAACTGTTGCCGTACGACCCTCGTCCATCGAAACTCCGATGACGTCCAGTTCGCCTTGGGAATAGGACGTGGCGAGATGCACCAGGGCCGGCGTTTCCTCGCGGCACGGTGGGCACCAACTAGCCCAAAAGTTCACTAGGACTACTTCACCGCGATGATCGCTCTGGCGCCAGATCTTGCCATCCAGATCATGAATGGTCATGTCGGGGAGCGATCTGCGCTGCGCAGGCGCTAACAAGCCGCCCGCAGAGTTCGTCTCTCGCGAGTCGATCAAATAACCCGCAGCGATTACAATCGCGAGGAGAAACAGGGCTTTTGCTGGTCGCGCGACGTCTTGCATGAATGGCTGGCGAGCGCGGTCCCCGCCTAGCTATTCTCAGTATGATCGAAACGCGCTTTCGGGACCACTCACACCGTGCGTTCCATTAATGTGAGCTTTAAGCCCACGAGATTTTTGTTTCTTCTTTTTGGAGATTTAGTAATGGTAAGAAATGGGCCGACCGCGCGGGACTTGCGATCGAGTACTTGGCCACGGACGGCACTGGTCCAGTTTGTGCTCCTCCCACGCCTGCCCACATCGCCAAGAAGCTGCAGGCAACAAAACAGAATTCATGGGTTAACTCCGGCTCTACTCTTTCATAAGTAGGGTTTGAATAGCGTCATCTGAGGCGGAGCCACGACAATTGAACCGCTTGGAATACCGAATGTTCATGGAGACATCAAACGACGGCTGGTCGCACGATCCGCCCGGAGAGCTACGGGCCACATTTTAAAAAAACCGTTTTTTCAGGCGCGATCCTCCGCAACGACCATGGAATCGTTGCTCGGATCGGTATGTCAATGTTGTGTTCTTCCATGTCCTCAAGGCGGCCCGCTCAATTGGGACGCCTTTCTATCGACACAACTCGGATATTCTCACGTGGCTCTCAGAAACGATGGTGATGGCCAATGGTAAGGCCTTGACTCCAGTATTGACCGGCGTTAGACTTCTCGACCAGCAATCTGCTCTACGTACAGAGCCTTGAAAAAGGGGGCAGAGCGATGTCAGCTATTTGCACCTTTGTCGTCTGCAGAATGGGTCCGTCCACGGCGACGGTCTGCTGGATGATTCTCGCGCTGCTAGCCACGGGGATACCACTTTACGGACAGGCTTCCACGGGAGCGATTACTGGTACCGTGACAGATGCTTCGGGTGCCGTAATCGCAGCCGCCAAGGTCAACATCACCAATACCGCAACTAATGCGATCCGAGAGACTCTAGCCAATGCTGAGGGCCTCTATAGCGCTCCGGCACTGGAACCTGGCGACTACCAGGTGCGCGTTGAGGTTGCAGGTTTCCGTACTCTGGTGCGCAACGCACCTGTTGCGCCGGGCGCCACGACCACAGTAGATGCCGTGCTCTCGCCAGGTGAGACCCGAGAACTCGTGACAGTCGAAGCAGCGAGCACGCAAATGAACTTTGAGACGAACAACATTCAAGGCCAAATAGAGAGGTCAGAACTGCAGGCACTGCCGTTGAATGGTCGCAGTTTCCTGCAATTGGCTTCGCTTGAGCCAGGTGTGACGGTTTCGCCTGGCGACTCGCAGCACAATGCATTGTTCACGGTTAGCATTCTAGGAGCCGGCATCCGCACGGTGGTGACGATGGACGGCGGCAACGTTACGAACAACATCACCGTTTCGGGTGGCGAAACCTCAATGAACTTTTCTCAGGAAATGATTCAGGAGTTCCAGCTTTCAAGTGTGAATTTCGATCTGGCGACGCCCATCGCGATCGGAGGCGCTGTCAATGTCGTCAGCAGGTCTGGCAGCAACGATTTCCACGGCGCGGGCTATTTCTTCTACCGTGATCACAACATGGCCGCGTATCCGAACCTCAAGCGCCTGGCCACCAATCCAAATCCCTTCTTTGCCCGACGCAACCCCGGCGGCTGGTTCTCGGGGCCCATCCAGAAGGACAAGCTATTCTTCTTCTTCAATTACGAGTACCAGAACCAAGTGCAGGCACTGACGGTGCAGACGAACTCGCCCTCATTGCTTCCTCTTCAAGGCACCTATGGGAGTCCCTTCAAAGGAAAGGTACTCAGTCTTCGCCTCGATTACCGCCTTAACGCAAGTGAGACTTTTTTTTTGCGTTATAGCCACGACGGAAACTTCAATGACGGGCAGGGAAGTGCGCCTTTGGGAGATCCAGGCACGTGGTCATTCAGCAACAATTGGGCCGACCAATACATACTGGGACTTGCGAGCGTTATTACGCCCGCTCTAGTAAATGACTTACACTTCCAATACCAATATTGGAGCAATCACACCAACAAGGTTGCTCCAGGCGCCTGTTCCTTACCCTGCGTGGCCGACCCCAATCTGCCGAATATTTTCACTCTAATCGGCTCGAACTTGCCCGGCGTCGGCCCAGGGCAAAACCAGCCACAGTCGCGTAACACGCGTCGGTTTGAACTTGTTGACGCCTTGAGCTGGCAAAAGGGCACGCACCGGCTCAAGTTTGGCACAGACCTGAATCTCACGACGCATTCTGGTACCTGGGGATTCTGCAATCCGATTTGCCTGGGCGCATGGTCGCGCGAGCAATTGGCGGCCGCGTTCCCAGCCGTCATAACAGCCATGAATCTTCCGGCGACCTTTAACAAGGACACGGACGTTTTGCAGTTACCCGTCTATAACAACAGCATCAGTATATTCAGCGGGGTGGGTATCGGCCCCGACATCCAGCCGGGTCTCTACAACTATTCCCGGCATAAGGTGCTGAATCAGTACCGAGCCTATTTGCAGGACGTCTGGAAAATCCGCCCGAGCTTTACAGTCAATTACGGCCTTGCTTACAATGCGCAGACCGGGTTCACGAATACGGATCTTCCGTTACCGCAATATTTGGCTCCTATAGTCGGGGCTAACGGTCTTCAAGCGGCCCCCGACAGCCTCCGTGAATTTCAGCCGGCCATTGGCTTCGCCTGGAGCCCGTTCAAGGACAACAAAACCGTGATTCGCGGTGGCGGCGGTATCTACTGGGATTCCGTTCCAGGATACTGGAGATTTCGCGAAGCCGCCTTGATCGGACCTCCTGGCGGCGGCCGACTCACCCTGTCCTCGTTTGCCTTCACTAACACGCTTCCGGGTATTACGAACTACCTGACCGGACAGCCGCTCCCTATAGGCGCGCCCATCCAAATCCAACAGTTGTACAACATCTCGGTCACGCAGTTTCTAAACATCGTACAATCCCAACTGCCTGCGATTGCAGCGAGCATCGCGCCTACAAATCCCCTACGGAGCGGTACTTATCCCTACAGTACCCTGAACTACGTCAAGCAAGGCGTAGAGATTTTCCCGCCCGACTTCCGGGTTCCGCGGAGTTATCAAACGTCCCTTGGCGTGCAGCATAGTTTCGCCCGCGGAATCGTACTAAGCATCGATTGGGCTCGTCGGCAAGGTGAAAATCTGGCATTAGGAGAAATTGATCGAAACCTTTGGAACCGATATCAAGGTACGTCTAGCAACGCGCCGGTCATTCCAGCCTGCAAGACAGGACAATTACTGGATCCGACGATTGAGTGCTCAGCGGGTCCGATGACTTTCTGGAACGATCAAGGCCGTAGTGTTTACGACGGTCTTCTGGTGAAGCTCAACAAGAGCATGTCCAACCGGGTCCAGTTCACCGCCTCGTACGCTTTCCAGAAGCAATTGGGTCAGACTTCGATTTTGGATGAGCTGAACTGGCTTAGCGTGTACGGGGAGAATCTGGCCCACCACAATCTGAACGTTGCTGGTATCGTCAATCTGCCGTGGGGCTTCGAGTTGAGCGTAAACTCCTCGATCATAAGCAGGACCCCAGTGCTGCCAGTCGTTCCTAGCCTCTTCATCCCCGGTACCGCTCCCGCGGGGTCCTCGGAGCCGCTACCCGAATTGTCCCATTCTACGCTCAGCAAGTCGGATTTGGCGGCGGCGGTTGCCGACTTTAATTCGAAATACGCCGGCACGAAGGGCGCAAATGGTTCAGTGATCAAAGCGTTGGCACTTCCTCCTGACTACCAGTTCGGTGACCCGTTTTTCTCGCAGGATTTCCGCCTGACTAAGATCATCAGCTACAAGGAGCGGTACAGGCTGAATATTTTCGCGGAGATGTTCAACGCCTTCAATATCGCCAATCTGAGTGGTTACAGCGCTTCTTTGGATACCAAGAACGCGAACTCCGCGGCACAGGTCTACGTTTTCGGACAGCCCACGCAGCGAGTCGTTCAGACCTTCGGTTCGGGCGGACCGAGGGCCGTGCAGCTTGGGGCCCGCTTCTCTTTCTGAGCTTACAAACCAAATGGAGGAACACATGGAAAATTCGAAAACAACTGAGCGACCTCGAGTCCCTACCATGAAACGCCGCAATCTTCTGAAAATCGTCGCTGGCGCAGGCGCGGCGATAACTGCGAAGAAATCGCTGAAAGCTCAGCAGCCCGGTGCTGCCCCGACAGGTGGGTTGGCGGAGGCATCCTCTCAAAACGTGCAGCGTTGGCCGAATATCCAACATAGCCAGGAGGTGGTTGCGTCGACTCAAGTCGGCTTCAACGTAGCAACCGGGCCAGGCTGGGTAAACAACTCGGGCCGTGCTTTCGGTAATGGACCCATGGATGAATGCAGCCGCCGGATCGTCGAGTTCGTGGGCGGGTATTCGGAATCGAAGCTGACAAACTCACTGGTAGAAACGATCAATTATCTGATGGTCGATACCCTCGCCGCGTTCTACGGCGGATTCGAGTCCGAGCCGATCCGAATTAGCGCCCGATTGTCGCAGACCATGCCCGGCCCTTGCACGGTTGCGGGTTACGGGATAAAGACGACCTACGAAATGGCCTCTTTCACTAATGCCGCGATGATCCGCCACACGGATTTCAACACCGTGCCCCATAACAATGAAATGTTTGGTGCCGTCCTCTCAGTTGGAGAGGCGCTCCAATCCACCGGCCCCCAAGTGATGGCGGCGATGGTTATTGCTTATGAAGTCGTGACGGCTATCGGAAATACAGGGCAAGGCAACTACGATCCGAGCGGTTGGGACTGTCCTTACCATAGCGTTGGGACAGCGATGGCGGTCGGAAAGCTGATGGGCCTAAATCAGGATCAGCTAGCCAATGCTCTCTCACTGGCATTGGTGCCGCATATGCCGATGTATGTCTGCCATATCGGCACGCAGTCGATGTGGAAAGGCACACACAGCGCCGAACAAGTCCGCAATGGCGTCTGGGGCGCCATGCTTGCGCGCGAAGGCATGACCGGCCCATGCACGCCGTTCGAGGGTAGAGACGGATTGATTGCGCACATCGGCCCGTTTACCAGGGACCTGCGGTTCCCGACAAGTTCGGACGGACGTATGGCACTCGAGACAATCCACGGCAACGGCGGTGGCTACAAGCGGATCGCATCGGAAGGCAATACGCAAAATTTTCATCAGAACATTGCCCCGGATATTATCGAGTGGACCCGACCCCAAGAAATTGCTTCTATCGACGTGCAGTTCCAATACTTCGGCTGGCAAGAGATATCGGATCCCCCCAAATGGGACCCACGGAATCGCGAGACGGCGGATCATAGCATGCCCTATAACATCGCCCGTCATCTCATCGATAAACAGATCTACCTGGATTCGTTCACGAAAGAAAAATATATGGATCCGGCGGCCAGGGAACTTATGAATAAGATTACGATCCGACCGCTGCTCGAGCGGGGCCTTGGAGGCGGGACGGTCGTGACAGTGCGTAAGACGTCAGGAGAACAACGGACGTTCATGGGCAAGGCACTGCGACCGATGTCGCATGACGAGCTCCTCCAAAAACACGACCGCATCGCCGATTTCATGCAGATAAGCAGAGAACAGCGTGAGCGCGCGCGCGAGCAGTGGATGAATCTGCGCGCGTGCAAAGACATTGGGGAAGCGATGCAAACGATTGCAAAATTCGGGCAACCCAAGCCGCTCACGGGCCGGACTCCCGCCCGAATTTCTTGACGTAATTGGCCGGGAAATACTGGTCTTAACTCCCATGACAAATACTGTCTTCGCTAACCGTCGCAATTTTCTGCGATTTCTCACCGGTAGCCCGCTTCTCGCGCGGGTTTGGGCGCAACAATCGCCGGGAGTCCTAGCCAACGCCAAAGACGCCCTGAGCGTAATGGACTTCTATGAAACAGCGCATCGCGCAATTCCACTTGGACACTGGGCTCAACTGTCAAGCGGAGTCGATGATGACTTAACTCTGAAGGCAAACATGGAAGCGTTCAAGCACATTCAGCTTCGGCCACGCAGGCTCGTAGATGTCTCCAAGCTGGACACGACCGTCGAGCTCTTCGGAACGGTATGGCAGACGCCAATTTTCCTTTGCCCAGTCGGAGGGCAAAAAGCCTATAATCCCGATGGCGAAGTGGCGGTGGCCCGCGCTGCAAAGGCGAAGAAGACGATGCAGATTCTTTCGACCGTAACATCTTCGCCGCTTGAAGATGTGGCTGCAGCGCTAGGAACGCCGCCATGGTTCCAGCTCTACATGCCTGGCCGATGGGACGCTACCGAAAAGCTGGTGCGCAGAGTTGAAACGGCCGGCTGCCCGGCTATCGCCTGGACCGTTGATGTGATGGGAGGCCGAAATCTGGAGACATTCGAACGGCTGCGGAGAATGGATACTCGGGCGTGTAGCACTTGCCATGGGCCGGGGCCCGGGTTGGCGCACCCAAGGCCGATGACTGACGGGCTCGGTGGCGGCGGAGGCAACCTCTCCGCGGCAAATTGGGACTCTTTAGACCGCCTCAAGAAATTGACAAGGCTAAAGGTCTTGATAAAGGGAATCGATAACTCCGACGATGCAAGACTAGCTGTCGAACACGGGGCGGACGGTATCCTCGTATCGAATCACGGAGGCCGTTCAACTGAGACATTACGTGCAACGATTGACGCTTTGCCGGAAGTTGTGGACGCAGTCAACGGTCGGATTCCTGTGCTCGTCGATGGCGGCTTCCGCCGTGGGACCGACATTTATAAGGCTCTGGCACTAGGGGCTCGCGCCGTCGGTATCGGCCGGCCTTACATTTATGGTTTGGGCTCCTTTGGCCAGGAGGGTGTTGAGCGGGTGCTTGAGATTCTGCAGTCAGAACTCAGTTTAACCATGCGACAGTGTGGCACACCAACTGTTAGTCACATCAGTCGAGCTTCCATTATCAAAACCACCAATTCCTGATCGTTTACATCCGCTGGGTTTGCTCAAAAGTTAACTCGTCGACGCTTATATTTTTAACTTTCGAAATGGTTGTCGGATAACCAGGCGTTCGCTTTACGCTATATCTTCGGTTTGAGAATGAAAGTCTCGATCTGGGATCGGGCCGGAAGCCGCGCCAGAAACTCTCGGTAAAGTTCTCGATCATGAGCCACGCGCAAATGCTTCAACGGCCTGACCTTTTTCATTCACCGCAACAAACACTGAAAACTTCTTGTGCGTGTCGCACCCAATAAACTGTTCCATTTGCTGCAGCCTCCTGTTGTGACTCGCAGTCTACGCGAGACGCCGCTGCAGCGTTTTCATAGCATCATTATCGGACACTATTTGCGGCCTGTACCTCGGCCTAGACGACAGGTGGCCAACGAGCTACTTCAAACGCGACGCGCTCAAAAATTTAGCTGCCTTGATTCTCTCGCGGACTCAAATTCGGCGGGTTGCGGAACTAGAATCGGAGCACCTAGCGGCTAATGGCAACCCAGTCGCTCCAGTTCACACGGCCGTAATATCCAAACCATCCGTCGTGGTCCAGAACTACCGGACCAGCCAGCAATCGAGGTTCTCCGCCGCTCAAATCGATCGTCCAAAGGCTCCCCTGATCGTGGCGATCTAGCCGTAAGAAGAATAGCGACTTGCCATCGGCTGACCACACCGGGCGTTCGTCGCGAAAATTGGGATCGGAAGTCAATTGCTGCTTGTGAGCACCGTCTGGGTCCATGATCCAGAGATGACGCTGATTCAGTGCCGCCTTCGCGTCCTCGCCTCCCCAGACGTCCCCAGCATCCGGTCCTTGGATGAAAGCGATCTGTCCGCCACTCGGCGACCAGGCTGGATAGAGCGCAGCCGCATTGTTCGAGGTCAGTGAAGTCGATTCACCCATACGAAGGTCGATGACGGTTATCGTCTTGTTGGTCCAGGCTTGACGTCCTTCGCCATTGGTGAGCGCCAGTTTGTTTCCATCTGAAGACAAGCCATGAAGCTCTCTGCTGATCAACGCGGGTCCGCCGAGTTTGCGTGGCGGGCCTCCAGAGACCGAATATCCCCAGACCTCAAATCCGTCAGATTCCGCCGAACCGGCAATCTCGCCTTTCCATGCCAAGATCGTGTCGCCAGACCAGGCGAATGGCAGAATTTGTTCCCACTGCGTTGCTGTCTCGATTGTCTTGTCTAGCGCGTTCCCGTCTACAGGAGAAATTGCGAGCTTCCCACGCTGTGGTACACCATCCTGATCCGATTCGAGGGAAGAAATCGCGATCTGTTTTCCATCGGGGCTGAATACAACTGACTCTGGATCGCCCGCAAAGATTCTTGATGGCGTCCAATCGACGGACGCCGACGTTACATAAACAGAATCCTCGGTGACCACCGCTAGCGAACCCGCCGTTTCGCTCCACTGAAATTGGGACACAGGCTGCGCTCCTAGCGGACGATGAATCTCACCGCCCTTTGACGCCACGACCCCCAACAGATCCCCCTCAAGGAAAGCAACCCACTCCCCATCGGCTGAAAACTCGGGTGCGTGCGGGTTTCCGCTCGGGACAATGGACTGCGCCTGGCCTGACGGCGACGCTTTCACCCACAACTGGCCGTTTTGGACGAACGCGATTCTTTGAGCGCCAAGGGCGGAACAAAAGATGAGACCAATCACAACTTTCATAAAGTGCAATCGCGCGCTATTTGAAACCCAATGAGGAACCGCGAGTTGCTCTGCTAGAGGCTTGTGCGGATTTCCATGTGCTGCTGAAATTGAACTTTCGCGAACGCTTCTCTGCGCGTTCTCAATCCTCAAGCCCGCAGCAGCGCGCCCAGAAGTCCGATTCAAGGAAGATGCAGTTGTTGCTTTTTTTTTGTAAAGGCCATTAGCTCTAATGGCCCGACGATCACATTGTGAGGACAGCACGAAACCGAGTCTTGCCCTCCACAACACGCTGGTAGGCCTTCGGAGCCTCAGCCAATGGGTACGTCTCGACTATCGTTTTGACCTTTCCTTGAGCGACGAAATCAAGAGCTTCGTAGAGATATTCAGGGCCGTTCTGCTGACTGCCGACAATGCGAATACGCTTCATGATGAGGTCCATCAAGGAAATCGAAAGCGGCTCAGCGTCGGCGCCCATCGTGACAAGACGGCCATCGGGCCGCAGTCCCTGGATGCTGTCCACCATGGACTTGGTCGAATTGGAAGTACTGAGGATCACATCTGCTCCTCCTGCCGCGGCGAGGCTTTTACCATCACGAACAATTTCATCAGCACCGAGATCGCGGATCATCTTGTCCTTATCGGGGAAGCGCGAAATTGCGATAGTGTGGAAACCTGCGGCCTTCGCATACTGCACTGCCAGGTGCCCGAGACCACCGATCCCGAGTACGGCTACGCGTTCATGCGGTTCGGGGCCTGCCCAGCGGAGGCCGCTATAGACTGTGTAGCCAGCGCAGAATATCGGAGCTGCTTGCTCGTAGCCAACGTTGTCGGGAATCAGATAGGTCGCGTCTGCATTCATAAGCATGTACTCGGCGTGGCCTCCTTGTGCCTCGATCCCCGTACTCTTTACGTAAGGACAGAACATCCTCCTGCCACGCTGACACCATTCGCAGCGTCCACACGTGGATTGAATCCATGCGGTTCCAACGCGGTCTCCGACTCTTCGCGTTATGACATCTGAAGCTATAGCGACAATCTCGCCGACCGGCTCGTGTCCGAGGATTCGTGGAAATTGTCCCGGAATGTGTCCGAGTGTTTCGTGCACGTCGGTATAGCAGATGCCGCTTGCGTGCATCTTGACCAGCACTTGGTTGGGTCCGGGCTGAGGCTGAGGAACCTCTTTAATCTCCCACGAACCATTTACGGCGGGTACGACCGCAGCTTTCATAAGCCTTCCTCCCCGCGCGATTGGATGCAAGTGCCGTTACTTTCGGTGCAACATCTTGCACCGCCAACCCCACTTACGTTTCTGCTGAAATAATCGGGCGGTCGAAGATACCGTTATCCACCATCTGCACACCTAAGTCTTCGAGCCTCGAATGGTTTATTGTGTGTTTTGAGGTTTCTTCCTGAACGGATTCAACTTACTCCAGAACCGTTTTTTCTCGGAGCGTTGACTTCATCAGGCTTCGACGCGGAGTCTTCAGTCTGATTGACAACAGACTGCTCTTCGTCCATCGGCGTGGGGTCATGGGGTGGACTTGACACGGATTGTTCGGTGGCTATTGATGGCGATTCGTGGTTCAGGGCACTGAGCGATACCCCCGGCGGCCTGTGAGGATTCTTTTCACGAGCAGGAACTGTGTTAATGCTCTGGCTCGGCATTTCAAGTCTCGGCGGTTGTATGTGAAATTGGACGGTGGGAGGCGGAGGGACTTGGCTAGGTGGTATTTTAGCCACGAAAGCCGCTAGCACCAGCGCCGCGATGCTCGACAAAGCGATTCGCCACTGCTTGGCTCCCCTACTTAGGGCCGAATCTTTTCCGGTCGGCGCCGCTCGGTCGATTGCCTGCAAAAATTCCTCAGCGCATGAGTACCGGCGTTCCCGATCCCTCGCCAAAGCTTTGGCGACGATCTCGTTCCATTGCGCTGACAAACGTGGCCCAACGCTTCAATCGGCTCAGTCAGGAGTCACGAACGCTGACGACACCTTCCAGATCCGGCCGCTCACGCTCACGGACCGCGAGATCCTCCGTGTGATGTATCGAACTTTCGAGCCACTGGGCGGGGCGCAGGGCCTGCCGCCGCGAGTCGAGGAGGCTCGCCAGGCTTGGATAGATCGAGTGCTTCAACAGAAGTTCAACATCGGCGCACTTTCCGCATCCGGGGACCTCGCAGGCCACAGTTTCCTGGCTTTATCAGATGCCGGTGACGGCGAGCTGGCCATCTTTGTCCACCAACAGTCTCGTCAGCGCGGCGTCGGCATGGCCCTATTGAAGGCTGTCGTGAAGAGTGCGGAGCAACTTGGGCTGCGCCGCATCCGCGCCGAGACCAGGTACGACAACATCGCCAAATTGCATTTGCTTAAGCGCTGCGGCTTTCGCTCTGTGCAGTCGACCTACGGCGCCGAGGTGCTCGTCCTCGACCTGCTGGCACCGGTTTTCACTGACAAATTCTCGGATCAGCAACCTTCCCGGCGGCGCGCTGAATCAGCGCATACGTTCTTTCGAACTCAACCGGAAACCGCTCAAAAGCAGCTTCCTCTCGGGGCGTGCTTGTCTTCAGGGGCTCGCCTGGATCGACAATCGCATCTAGGCCCTTTCGATCGTCGTCGCTAAATTTCATAGCGTCGAAGACAGCGTACTGAACTTCTTGCGAGATGGCGATTTCTTTCGCTTCTTGCTCCAATTTCAAAAGACGACATCAAGATGAACCCTCAATGCAGTCGGGCGCTAACCTTTCCAGCCAATCCAGGATTTGGTTGATATCGTCGTTGGTTGTACGAAAATTGATGGTACACATTCGTAATACAACTTCATTGTTCAATACGGTCGTTGTAAGAAGTGCGTAGCCATCTTGAAGCATGGCGTGGTGCAATCTTCGATAGAAAGATTCGCCAACTCCTTTTCGCCGAAAAGTGACGATGCCCATCTGGGCCGGCGTTACAACCTCCCAGACCGGCCTTCGGCGTATTTCGGCCTCAACGATCCGGGCCAGTGCCAAACCGTGTTCGACTGCCTGGACAAAAGTGTCCAAGCCAAAATATTGGAATGACATCCACACCTTCAGGGCCCTAAAGCTTCGGGTAAGCTGGATTCCATAGTCACAAAAATTCACTTCTGCATTGAGGTGGATTTCAGACAAATACGAGGCGTGTATCTGGAAGGTTGATCGAAGCAGAATTGCATTGCGCAATAGGACGCACCCGCACTCAATGGGCTGGAAGAGCCATTTATGGGGATCCAGCGAGAGTGAATCGGCCAGGGAAAGTCCTTCCAGCAGAGCGCGGCCTTCATCGGAGATGACCGCGGCTGCGCCGTAAGCTCCATCCACGTGCATCCACATCCCGTTGGCCCGGCAGATTTCGGATATGCGGTGCAAGTCATCGATGGCACCGGACGAGACCGTGCCTGCATTGGCGATGATGCAGAAGGGGCGAAGCCCGCGACCGCGGTCCTCCTCTACTGCGCGAGTCAGTTGATCCGTCGAAACACGAAAAGTTTCATCGCCGGGAACACGGCGGATTTGTTCCTGGCGCAGACCGATGACCCGTAAAGCCCGCTCGACCGAGGAGTGGGTTTGATCTGAGAGATACGCGACTGCTCCTTCCAGGTGGTCGTTGAGAATGTTGTGGCGCGCCACCGTCAATGCGGTCAGGTTGGCCACAGATCCGCCACTCACAAATAGCCCACCGGACCCTTCGGGAAGACCGCAGAGTTTGCATAACCAGTCGATAACCCCGATCTCAATAGCCGCGGCACTGGAGCCTCCAATCCAACTACCGCTGAAGACGTTGAAGCCTGAGGCCAGCAGATCGCCGACAATGCCTACGAAATTTGGAGCACCCGGCACAAATGCCAGAAAACGCGGATGTCCGATGTTCATGATGTTCGAAAAAACCGTCTCTCGGAGGCGGCGAAAGATCTCGTCTACGCTCCGGCCTTGTCGGGGCATGGGCTCCATCACTTTCGGCTGAAGATCCTCCATGGGAGCTTTGCGCCCAACGCACTTGGTGGCCAGCGTGGAAAGGTGAGATACAACTTCGTCAACGGCACGGTAGCCCAGTGCCCGCATTTCCTCTTCCGGGATATCCAGTAGTTTTGGCAATGGACTTAACTCGCGCGTGCCGGCCGGCTTTCCATGTGCAGCTTTATGCAGACTCATTCCAGTAAGGCTACCAGTCATGCCGGAATCGGTCAAAGTTTTGCTAATGGCAAAGGCGAAAAACTGCGCTGCCGCGTCGATTGCCGCGAAGGACTTCAATGGTGTCAGTTCGTACGAAATGCTTTCAATGCGCGCCGGCGCCAACCTGAAGCCGCGTTTTGTGCAGAAAAAAGGCCCTTATGCCGCTAATTGCGTTGGCATAGGGCTCCTCCGAGTCTCCCGAAGATTCTAGTTGCAATTTCTCCCGACCAGAGCGATCGATGTGGAACGCCCGCAGCCTTGTCAGGAGAAACAAATGATCAGCGATCTAATCGACAACAACACGCCGGCTGACGCAGCCGAGCCGCCGAAGGCCAAGAACAGGCCCACCAAGAAAGCCAAGCCAACGAAGAACCCGGCTAAGAAGACAGCCCGCAAGACCAAGCCAGGAGGCCCGAACAAGAACGTCTCCGGTAAGCGGAAGGAACCATACGTCGTATGGACTGTGAGTGGCGTAAAGCACGAACCGCCAGTCCGGCGACCAATCATAAGAATATTTCGTCGCGCGTGACATGAGCAGCGGCTCGTCCTTAACCGCGCCATTCAAATCCTTCTGATACAAGTTAAAATAGCCATTCCCGGTTGGAACTAATGATGATGCGGCTCTCGTCAGGCGACCACGTGGCCATCATGTTGAGGCTGAAATCGAAGGTGAGCTGCGTGCTGGTGTTTCGCGCGAATTCATGCACCCAGAGGTCGGAGTGTGCTGGGCTGGCGATAGAGCGGGTAAATGCAACTCGCATTCCGTCAGGTGAGAGGGCTCTAGGGCACCGTACGAGCTTTGATCGCCAACTGTTCCGAGAGCCTTGCCCCTTCGATCGAAACCAGATGAGATCAGTTCACAAATTCGCCATATAAGGAGTCAGCCGTGTGACTTGCCGCACTTTCCTCCCATGGACATTCTCTGAATTCTCTCTAAGACGGGGCGCATTGCGCACTGGAGCACTCTCGCACGCTGGTAGCAACATTCTTTTTACAACACTTTTACAGTCCTCACCTCACACTACGGGCTCTGGCGGCATCTTATCGCCAGCGTAAGCGATCGAGACGGGGTGAATTTCGTTGCCAGCGAGGTCGGCACCGACCGTTCGTGGTGAATTACACGACCACGCGACATATCTTGGGCCGGGTTTCGCATTCTAATCGATTCCTAAACGTTGACACCACGAACCGGATTCGCGATGCGCATAGGCAGAAGAAAGGGGATAGCGATGAAACGTATATCGACGGGTCTAAACGCTAGTCGACGCCGGTTCTTGAAGCACGCGTTGCTGGGTGTTGGCACGACAAGCGCGGTTAGCTTGATTGCAGACGATCATAGCTCTCGGCTTAGAAAGGGAGACGCGGCCCTGCTGCGCTTCGCCGCAGCGGCTGAAATTTTGGAAAGCGACTTTTGGGTGCAGTATAACGAACTCGGCGGGATTCAAGACAGTGAGGTTCCGGGAAAAAGCGGAAATCCAACATATGCTGCCAAACTGCAAGTTCTTGACTCTGATTTCTCTCAATACATCCACGACAATACCGACGATGAGATCACTCACTTCACCTTCTTGAATGCCTACTTGCAATCAAAGGGTGCGACGCCGGTGAATCTGGATCAATTTCGCACTCTGCCAGGGAGCACTGCTACCGGATCGAGCGGCAAACCACGACTCACCAATCTAACGCAGCTCACTTTGGATACCAGTTGGTGGACTCGATATCGCAGCAGCGCGAACAACCCCGATCTCGATCCCAACTTTGTCTTCCCGCAAGCAATACCCGGCTTGGCCACCGGTCAGTTTCCCGCGATTCCTAGAAACGATAACGACTTGATGCCGGACACTCACATCCAGGCCATCGCGAACACTGCCGGGTTCCACATGGCGACCATCGAACAAGGCGGCAGCAGCCTTTACCCCTCCATGGCACAGAGAGCAAGCAGTGTGGAGGTCTTGCGAATTCTCATCAGCATCGGCCCAACTGAAACGATGCATTTCCAAACTTGGTCGGACAAGGCTGGCAATGCGCCACCTCTAACCGATCCCACGAACGGATTGGTCTTTCCCGATCTCAATTCAGCTCAATTTGACAGCGAGACCTTCCAAACGAATTTGATCATGCCGGAGCCGTGTCCATTTTTGAGCCGAAGCCTGCCGCCATGTTCTGTGATACGACCCACCGAGACAACCGGCGCCGCCATGGGAGTCGTGAAGTTCTTAACTGATATGGGGCTCTTCATCGGTCAGTCGAACGCCTTTCTTGTATTCCTGCACGAACTCGCTTTGGCTGCTGATTCCGCAAGACGTAACGATCGTGACTGAAATCTGACCCTCAAATAACCCTCGGCAATATACTGTCGCCGCCGCTCCGAGTCGAGTCTGCATGCATCTCATGTATGGCAGCGCCTGTTGAGGTCTGTTCTGAACTGAAAAACAGAAAGAAATTCGAACGTAACAATCGGAAACCGCAAACTCTGAAGAATGAAAGGAATCATAAAAGTCACTCTGCGCCTAGTAACCTCGAACAGACCCATGGATCGACAACATCACCCGTGTCGATAAGCAAAAGTCCTGTAACGGCATTGGCTTGTTGTCAATTCTTACCATGAGAAAGTACAGAACTACGCGGTTCTGCGCGATCTCGTGCCTCGAAGTGCGAGTAATCGACCATGTGGGCTATTAGTCCATTTCTGTGAGTGGTCTTTGAGTAACCGGCCACAAGCTGTTTCTGGTACTCGCGCTGGAAAAAGTCGAACGCACCAGGCCGGTCTCCAACGATCTCCAGATCGGCATCGTTCATCGTCAGCTTTCCGAAGCGAAGAACGCCGCCGCGATGATAGATGTATGCGGCGGTGCGCAAGGGTGGTGTGAGCAGCGGCAAGTGTCGGCTGGAATCGAAGATGAGAACTAAGGAGTCGCCGACCACTAAAACGCGGCTAATATGGCCGTGAATGTGCGGTGGCGGCGTCAGCGCAGCAGGAGAGAGTATTAGATCGTCGCCATCAACGCTAATGCCGCGCCCCGGATTCTGATGGATCAATTTTTCCAGATCTTCTCCCAGGAAATGTAAAAGGCCCTTGACCGGAAGATGCTCGACTTGAATTTTTTCGGCATGTACCCGGACGTTTCCGTCTGCCGTCGCGGAGAGCGAAGCGCTGATCCGGAACGGCAGATCGACAGCCTTGTGAATTTTACCGGTATGGATTAATTGAGCACCTTCGAATGCGCATGTGACTTCCTTTATCGGGGCGCCTTTGTAAGCGAAAACGTATTGGTTCATGAGGGCCGTCAGGGAGGCGGCTGTCATATGGATCTCGGCAGAATCGGCATTTACGATGAAAGAGTTGCTATCGTCGAACGTTACTGGAACCGAAGATTCTGTTCGATCGAGTTCGCCACGCAATGAGCGTACGCTGAGCACGATATCGTTGGTGAGCAACAGATTTACGTTTCGCATCTGAATGCCGACGGCAGCCGCACGAGTACTAGAATTGCCTGCGGTAAGAAGGATCAGACTTACTGCCGCATCACGAAGTTTCATGCTTTCTCTCCATGTAGGAGAATTGGGTGCACGTCGGCAACCGTTACAGACGTTACGTAGCAACGCTGGCCCAAATCGCAGTCCTACCAAAATCGCAGAGGGTCCGAGCGAAACCGCCGATCGCAGTGGAACTTTACATTAGCTAGATGGCTCGCCCCCGCTCTGGACGCCGATACGAAGGCGCATATTAGTTTGAGCAAAGGCCACAAACCAGGTCGTGAGTGCCAGCGTAACCAGCGATTCAAGATATTGCACTACTCTTCTTCTTCCGAAGCGAGAGTGTTTGTCGCGCCTCAGTTGAGCTTCATTGTGCATCACGATTCTGAGGATTGTATTAGGAAACATTCATACTCGAACCGATATACCGTTACAAATCCTTTGACAAATTGTAGAAATAGGCTGCTGTTTCAAAGGCGCGGCGGGCAAGCACGGACTTCGTCTGTTACCCGGAGGCGCCGCGACAGTCCAACTGGTGGAGGTAAATTTATGCTCCAAAAACTATCGTTATTTGCACTAACCGTGGTGGCGACGTTCGGTTTGCTTCACCAGAGCATGGCGCGCGACAAGGGCGCGAAGACTGAAACCGTCGCGGGCTGCCTCGCTCAAGGCGACCACCCAAATGAATACTCGATCAAGGCTCAAAACGGGAAAACCTATGGGCTACGCAGCTCCAACGTACAACTTGCTCAGCACCTCGGCCATCAGGTCGAAGTAACGGGCAACATTACCAAGGAAAAGGAAAAAGCTGGAACGGAAGCCAAGACCGGGAAGGCCGAAGAAGACGTACATATGAACGTCACGAACTTGAAGATGATTAGCACCACCTGCCAATAGACGTTCCCTAGCGAGCGGCTCGGGCATTGTGAGTACCCGCGCCGCTCGTCTTGTGTGCCCACCTGGAAGAACTCAATTTCAGTAATTCTTAAGATTGGCCTTGCAGAACCGACTCGTTTGAGTAGACGATTTAGCTCCCTCAAGCATTGATGCGAGCAATTCTTTTCATTGCCGTTCTTGTACCGTCGTTGTTATTCGCACAGACAGCGATCTTGCGAAGCGTGATCACAGATCAAAACGGCGCCATTGTGCCAGCCGCCACGGTGGACGCTGACGGACGCCAACGGCTCGTCGAAGAGTGCCATAACGCTGTACGAAATGAAGTACGATACCACGTTGCTGATGCGCCTTTTGGCGTCGCAAGACCGCGAGAAATACGGCGAGACGAAAGTGATCGAGATCGACCTGAAGAGTTGGGACGGAGACATTTCGAAACTGACCGAGAAGAGCGTGAAGGGTTTGCTGGCAATCTTGCGAGCCGAAGCTGCGCGCCAGGAAGCGGAAGAAGCGGCACGCGAAGCTGCTCCGCAACCAGTCCAGCACTGCCGTCCGCGATTAGGGAAAATCACAGCCGGGGAGAGGCAGCGTGACTGACGCTCTCGCCGCGCGCCTTCGTTTTCGTGTCGCGCGTTATGTCGACCGAACGGACTGTTTGGGGATTCTCTTCGCCTGCAAAGGTTGCACCATCACGCATCATCTCGCTTCGCGTTCTCGATCTCTTAGCGGGTATGCGGATCGACTTTGAGTTCCCTGCCGCATGAGCGGTACACCAAGAAGGCCCCGCCAGGATTGCCGCGATGACGATGCCAGTCTTGAAGGTCATCTGCTAGCATGATTCCACAACGGAGGCCTTCCGCATTGGAGGTTCACCATAGGCCGCCTGCTCGCTGCGCTTGCACTCGCTCTCTCGCTCCTTGCACCCGCTCCCCTCCCGGTTGTTGCTCAGTCCGCGCACGCCGCGCAACGCGATTCGCAGACCCAAACCGTCTACATCACGCGCACTGGTAAGCGCTACCACCGCGACGGTTGTCGGTACTTGGCGTCGAGCAAGATTCCGATCAGCCTGAAGGATGCTAGGGCGCGGGGATACACGCCATGCAAGGTGTGCCGGCCGCCGGATTGAGATGTAGCTAGCCCAGTTTTTAGAACCGTTGCCGAAGCGCAACCAGGAGTGCCGGGGCTAGCCAACTCGCCACTCCGCTAGTGTCGCCGGTACCTCATCGTGTCTAAGATCCGGCTTTATAACTAGCTCCAGGGCAGACACGTTTTCTAGATTTACCGCGTAATCTTCGATTTCCTGCGTGGAGCCTTTTGGACTGAAATTCCACTGCTGCCGGACGATTTCTTTGGGCTCCCCGCCCTCGGCAGAGAACCATCGAACGCTGAACTCTTGCGTCCGCTCGTGCTCAGCATCGGCAAAACAGAATTGCAGGCGGCGCACCGTCAATGGCTGGTCGAAGATTAGACGCACCGTTTGCTGCCCGCGATCGGCTGCACGCCAGCCCGAAGCGCCCTCGGATTTGAAAACGGACTCGATTGGGAATTTGGGATCTTCTGAGGTTACTTCTACTGTCGCGATTTCGCGAAGATCGATCCAGGATGCCGACGACTGGCGGTCTCGCATCGGATCTGGTCCAATGATCCTCTTACGCATACCCTATTCTCGCGCTGCTAGACTATCAGACTGGCAGGCGAGTCGGCAGGGGCAGCTAGAATCGACCGTGTGAACTCGACATCGGCGACGACTTCCGCTGTTGGTTTGCGCGCTGGAGTACTATGCGGCGTACCTGGAGGCGACCAAGCAGCCGGACGAGCGGTTTCTTGCCGGAGGAGTTGAAGCGGAAGCAGGCTGCGGCCGAGGTCGCTCGGCCGCAAAGCGCTGGGCGTGACGCGAACCGGACGAGAAATAATTAGTAGCCCGGTCCGTTTACTGGGACGAACGTTGGACCAGCGGGGCCATACGCCTGGTTGTACCACGTAGATCCACATTTGAAATATGTCGTGTCGCCGACCGTGACTGTTTCTGCACCGGCACAGGGTTGGCTTCCGGCATAAGCCCCAGTTGCGGCTGTCGCTGCTGCACCGATCGCAGCTCCAGTCGTTGCAGCGGCGACCCCGGCGGCCGCTGCGTCCCAACCTGGATAAGCACCCGCGTAGCGACCTGCGTACGGGTAAGATCCGTGATATTGTTGCGCGGTGGACTGCATGTTCTTGGCGGTTTGCTCACGGCTCGATTGCAACGCATTAGCTTCTTGTTGACGGCTAGCTTGAGCGTGTTCACCGTAGTCCATGCGGTTTGCTTGGAAGCCACCTGCATGACCGGCCATGGACTCACGTCGAGCTGCAAAGCTGCCAGCGGCGGCCGGGCCTTCACGCGAAAAGCCCCCGCCACGTGAAAAGCCTCCGCCCCGGCCGCCTCGTGCGTAGGCGGACTGGTTATAGGAGATCAGGGTAATCGCTCCCACGCACATCGCCATCGACCAAAATCGCAATTGCTGTTTCATTGGTTACCTCCTTTCGGACGGGTTTGTGCTCCTTTCCGCATAGGCCCAACGCTCGCCAAGCTGGCGGCGAAGGGAATCTTCTTTGCTCCCGGGGGCGGCGTGAAAGCGAAAGCGTTATCCGATGGATTCATACCGAGTTTCCAATCCGAGAATTGCGCCCTGAACTGCGGCTGGCCAGGAGCATTCCGATATGTGAGTACGACTCTCATCGGCAGAGGTTGATCGCCTTCCGCAATCCACACTTGGAAGTCAACCGTCGGTGTCTTGGCAGCGATATGGTCCACAGGAGCGCCGAGGGTCGCTGTCTGCTCTACGTACTCGACGGATTGAACCCGTTGCTGCAACTCTGCGGGCAGACGATCGAGGAGCATTATGGCGAGGGGCAGACGCATCCCGAGATCGTGGACAAAATAGTACACAGCTTGATCTACCGTCCCAGGATGTTGCGCCCGAGCATAGACGTTGCCCGATTCGTCAAAAATAGTGATCTGCCTGCCATCGAAGAGGACCAGGCTACGAGCGCCGTCACTCCGCTCGCTTTCCACACGTAGCCTATCAGGACGCTTCAAGGTTACCGTGCGAAGTTCATTCCACTCGACCTTGTATCCGTCGGGCTGGACCGCATCATATGACGTATGCACAGTCACGCTCCAGGCTGGCGACTTTGCCAAGTAATCGGCCATTCTCATCAACAATGCGCGTCCGTCAGGTTTTGGTTCGCTGACTGTTCGTGCCGAAGCCGCACTCATGGCCGATATCAAAGAGAGAACTGCCAAGGCTTTGAGATGTCCAAGTCGCCCCCAAAAAGACAAGCGTCTCTTCATAAACAACTCCTTTCCTCTCTTAACTTGCTTCCGCCTTTCACCTTCCTGTTAACAATGATTTTCCAATTGCGAGAGGCGAGCTATTTCTTGGCGTTTTCACGACGAGCAGAAGCACGCTGGGGCGCGATGCCGGATGAATCATTGCCTCAACTGCTCCCGCAACCGATTCTTCGTCAGCTTCTCGCTCGGACTGCTTGCGCCGCGTTCGAGCCACGAGAGAACCTTCGCGACGGTGACGGTGTGCTCTTCCTCCGGCGCTTTCACGCGGATTGTCAAGCGTGTCCCCGGCGCCAGGGGCATCTCGGCAAGAACGCTTTTCTTGAATGCGGCCATCGCTTGGCCGCGGCCTCGAACAAGCTCTCTGCCGGAACACGCTTCGAGTGTTCAATGCCTTCGGAGTCGGTACATGACACGAGGCAGGCGCGGACGGGCACTACTCCATTGTAGGCGAAACAAAGGCGAATATTTTGCGCTATGGCCACGGGCCCGTGTATCGAGGTCCCGAATGGGCTTGAGCTTGGTTTTTGCCGATTCCACGAGCTCCCGGAGGGAACAGCAACGGCTCCTCCGCTCCATATGACCAACCGGAGGGCGTCTCGTTAGCCGATCCTCTGTAACCGACGCTCGATCCGTGTAGACGTTCGATGGCGTTCTCGTCACAAGAACTGGGATCAAGACCAGTCGTCGATCTCGATACCAAGTACTCAACCGTGTCAGCGTGAGGTGTGGCGACGAATCGCGTGATAGGCGATCAACAAGATCACCGCGCCAGTCGTTGCGACGACGATGCTGTAGAGGTTCAACCCTGTGACACCGATGTGACCAAAAACATGGAAGACCCAACCTCCAATGATCGCTCCGACGATTCCCAACAGTACGTCCAGAACAACGCCTTCGCCGCGGTGGTTCACAAGATGACTGGCGATGAATCCGGAAACCAAACCGAGTAAGATCCAAACAAAGAGTGACATCTTACCTCCGGGGCTTAGCCCCTTCTACAAACAGGCAATTGTTCTACCCGTACTGGAATCGCAGGACATACGGACGTTATGTAACTCGTTATATGGTAAACATTGCAAATTGCTTCCTCTGCAAGATGCTAAGCGGAAGCTTTTGACGGTTTCTCTGCGGCAACACGGATACGACAACAATGATCGGTCGTCGTCGACGAAATGTCCCACGCCTCAGTTCTCTGTGGGACCTGCAAGCCGTACATGATCGGTTGTCGCTACTCAATCCGGCGCGGTGAAAGTTCCCCAGCTATTGGCGTTGATTGAATTCGGAAGCCAGCGCGACAAGTCAGCCGATTCTTGATAGTGGGGTCCTAGCAGGGAGATGTCATATTTAGCCAGGCGCTCGGATTAGTGTTCACGCCTTCACAGAGACGAAAATGAGCCCAATGATGCTCATTGCCGCCGCAATCATCCGATATACGGTGTGCGGAGGTTGAGAGTACTCATAGGTATTCTGAGTGAGAGCGCGAGCACTACGGAGTAGAACAACAGCCACCACTACTCCGACTTCGTGCAATCAGTTTCTCAATCGTCCACACATGATCGCTGATCCCCACCGCCATCACTGGATAATTCTCAGTTCAAACGGTTTAAAGGGGCATCATCACAGCGGCGCTTTTCGGCTACATTCTGTCCCGTGATCAATTGAGAAATTGATGAACAAGAGTCTTTGTCGACAGAGGCCGCACTGGCACTCGGGGACTTGGCTGACAATGACAATCCAAAAGATCGAAAGTGACGCGGGCTCGGCAGAGCACCCCAACTTTTGCCGGTCAACCTTCGAAAAATCGGACTTCTGGCCGTCTACAAGCCAAACCTTCGGGCCGCCGCGTATCCGGGCCCGCGGCCACCATGT
>Ga0126373_10000581_pt1 | contig 24271 bp, 18 predicted proteins | sample PanSoiMetPlot_11_FD_92545 | JGI IMG/M metagenome (GOLD analysis project Ga0126373, IMG submission 92545) | Tropical forest soil microbial communities from Panama - MetaG Plot_11 | ecosystem: Environmental > Terrestrial > Soil > Tropical forest > Bulk soil | place: Panama | collected 2016-02-17 | reverse complement strand
CTGCGCGACAATCCCATGACTCAATTCTCCATTCGCTGAAAAATGAGTCTTAACCCTTTGTCTCAAAATCGGGGACCAGTCCACCGACGGGCTGTGCTCTTTTGGTTAACTGCGACTTATCCGCGGGCGGTACCGACCACCGGTCTCCTAATCATCGCGCGTTCGTGCCCCATGTTTCTCACGTTCTCCGGCGGGCTGTGCTCTTTTGGAACGAAAGCACCGCGGATAACAATCGTGTCGAAATCGTGTCGAAACACTACGATCTTCCTCAAGTTCGTGCTAGACTGACCTGCGCGGAGCACGCAAAAGATGCAATCGATAAGTGGACGGCTTTCGTTGAGAGCCTGATGAATGACCTGGAAGCCCTGACTGTTCTGACAAGCGGAGACACTACCAGGATCGCCGCGCTGGCTCAATCAAAAGGCTTCAACCTTACCGAACAGGACATTGAGGACGCGAAGCTGGAACACGGCGAGTTGGGTAAAGAAGCCCTGGAAAGCATCGCAGGCGGCTTCGCCAAGCCCAGAATATTTAACGTGTAGTCACATCAGCGTGTGACGTCTACAAGCTCGCAAAGCCTTGCCGATCGGATATGGGAAGCGGGGCTGACGCCCCCCGATCCTGGAGACGTACCGCGGTTCGCCCACATTAAGCGATTCACCGAACGCTGGGCCGTTGAACCGGCGTTTCGGGCCTCCTTTCCCAGTGATCCGGCGCGCGTCGCGTCATCGTTAAACCTCAAAGTGGACCCAGAGGATTTGCGGCCCTTTTGGGATCTGCACGCTCGTGAAAAGATTCTACGCCATGAGGCGCAATACGCCCCCGTTGTAAAACGGTTTCTCGACTTTACCAGGCAATTGGGCCGGCATCGTATTGACACAATCACGAAAATTCAGCCCGCCGATCCACGGTTCGCGAAGTGGCGCACTCGTCAGATCTACCGGCTGAACCTTGAGGTCGGCGCAACGCTCTCCCCGAATCCGCACATTCTGGCCAGCTACGAATTATCGCGCGGCTGTTCCGTGGGTTGCTGGTTTTGTTCTGTCTCACCCCCCCGGCTCGAGGACGTTTTTCGCCATTCGCCCGAAAATGCGCGGCTGTGGTGTGAGATTCTCGAAGCGGTCCGGCAGGTCATCGGGTTGGCGCCGCAAAGCATCTGTTACTACGGGACTGATCCGTTCGATAACCCTGACTACGAACGCTTCACTCAGGACTTCAGCGAAATTCATGGCGAGATGCCCTACACAAGCACGGCACTTCCCGTGCGCGATGTGGAGCGTACGCGCAGATTGATCGCCCGATCCGGTCCAAACGATCTGCGCTTTTCCGTACTGAGCATTGGGATACTCAACAAAATTCACGCAGCGTTCTCGCCCGAGGAACTCCTGCTGGTCGACGTGTCTCCGCGTAATGAAGGCTCGACCGAAAGTCACCACCTGAATTTCGCGGGTCGCGCGCGCGAGCACGTGAAGACGTATCAGCGGCACCAGCCGGGGGAGCCGCGTCTCGATACTTCGTCGTGCAGAAGCGGGTTCTCGTTCAATATGGTAGATCGCGTTATCCGCTTGACGAGCCCATGCGCCCCGGACGATCGCTGGCCGAACGGGGAGCGCGTCTACGACGAAGCGACTTTCGAGGATGGAGCCGACGTTCGCCGCATCCTGGAAGGAATGATTTCCCTTCATATGGCGACCGCGCCGGACGAACAAAGACCGTTAAGGTTCCAGCGCTCGCTGCAGTTTGAACCGATGGCACATGGGTTTAAGTTGAACAGCCGCTACCTCCGGCAGCGCTTTGAGGACACGGACGAGACACCCTTCATGGGAAGGCTGGGCTGTTTGATCAGTTCGGGCCGCCATACAGCCGGACAGGCGATCGGGATTCTTGGACCGGACTGTGCGGATACCTTGAACCATCTTTTCCAGCTGGGATTGTTAGACGATGAGCCCGTTACCAAAGGCTCCGGGCCGCTGGTCGCGATTCAGTAAGAGCGGTTGCACATCAGGAATCGCGCGAGAACGTAAGGCTCGACGGCCGCATACCTTCCCATCCTTATCTTTCTGCTGCGAGCGTCCGCGCGTCGTCGGGTGAACGCGAACCCACGGGACCACTCGATAGCGCGACATTAAAGGCTTGTTTCAATAATCACCGGGCCAGTTCTCGGGAGCTGGCAACTTCGAGTCCGGCGATCATTAATTGGATTTTTTCACTCCGAAGAGATGCGCGTAGCAGAGCGCTTCACGGGTCAGGGCGACGTGATCCTTTACAACGTCACCGTGGAAGATCGCAAGGTCCTGGTGGAGCCATGGGTATTGCCCACACAAATCCTGCGCCGCAACGCAAATCCAGACGCCGGACGTCTGGCGGAATGTGGTAGTTGCGAAGTCTACGAAACCGACCCGATCTCCTCGCAGATCCGCCATTATGCTCGCGCAACCGGCGGGTCAATTGCGAATTGGCCCGCCGGTTGACCAGCCTGCTTAAAGCCGTCTAGTCGTCGTCATCCTTCCCGAGACAGATTTGTCCGGGTTGATTCGGGTGGTCTTTCAAAACGTAGACGGTAATCGCCCAGCCCTTGTCCCAGGCCGCAAGAAGCAGCTCTTCGAAGCCCTGCTCGTCGCATTCGAACGGCAGGCTCTTGTCATCGGCTTTGAGGACGAATCCTTGCAGGCGGCCGTGACAGTCGTAGCAGATGGATTCGATCTTTCCCGAGTAGTGATCGCCCAGCGGACCGCAGGGCTCTACGTGTCCTCCGGGAAAACCATTGAGCGAAGGCGGAATGTTATCGCTGTCGCCGCCCAGGCCGTCGACCCGCGCGGCAACCAGCTCCGCGTAGCGCTTCACGACGGGATACCAGCGATACACTTTCGACATTTGGCCGAGCCGCCATTTCAGAACAGCGAGCGTATCTTCCTCGGGCGGCAACATGATGTCCTTGGTGGTCACAGGAATCCGGACCTGGAACGCTCCTGTGATCTGCCGCCAGCTCTGTGGCGCAACCGGACCCTTGCCTGGTGCGGGCACCGGCGTCGGGTCCCCCGCCGCTTTTCTGGCCTCTATCTGAATCGGCGGCGCGGGCGGCGGAGCTTGCCGGGTCGAAACCCGCCTGACGACGATATTGAATTCCTGCCCTTTCGTGATGGTCGTTGGAAGATCGATCGTCAGAAGACCGGCGAAGTTCAGGTTGTTGGCCGTGGGAATCGGAATGTAGGTGACGCCCTTGGTAACAGTGCACTGCAACGTGTGGTCGTCCACCACCGCGAGCAGATGCGAGCTGTAACTCTGGCTGGCCAGCGCGATCACATCGGACGCCAACACCTGCGGCCAGTAGATGGTCGCCGTCGATCCCGGCGGCGTGTTGCCCCAATCGATCATGATCTCGTCGGGGAGACTGACAGGCAGTCCCGGCGGCGAGACGATTGGGAGGCTAGGCTTGGTGTCGAAAGCCTGCGGCACAACGTGCGTTGCCGGCGATTGCGGATTCTCAGATGATGTAATCTGCAGATTCCGCTGTGCAAGCTGGTCCCAGTTTGCCGGGGTCGGCGTAGTTCCCGCCGGTGTAGCAGTTGGAATCGGCGCGCCGTCATACGCGATTTGAGCGACGATGCAGTGATGCGTTCCGCCAAACTTGGCATTGTTGCTCGCGTCGAAAACATCGAGGAAGCAACCGAAGTAAGCGCAAATGCTGTTGCTGGCGGGAACCGTAATGTTCTGGATGTTGCTGTTGACGATCGTATTGTCGTAGTCGTGCGTTCCGGCCGTCCCCGTTGCGAAGAACGGAATGGTTTGCAGCGTGTTGCCCGACGGGTCGACCAGGCCACTCCCCGACGCCAACGGGAAGATGGGGTTGTTTGTATCCGGCCCGGTGGTTCCGAGAGTGCTCTTGTAAGTAGTTGCCGGATTGAAGTCGGTGTCGTAGGACTGCGCAACCCACAGGCGAAAGAACACGCGGGTGTTCAATGCCTGCGATCCCGCCGCGCCCCGTAATCGCACGCGGGCGAGAGCGAAGTTGTATCTTTGATGGCCTTGGTTATCGAGCGCAAAGACCGAACTGTCGGAATTCTCGTAGCTGTTCTGCCCTGGCAGCGCATTCAAGGGATCGTTGGCGCCGGGCAGCGACGTGTAAGTGCTGTTGCCGTTCAAAAAGCCAATCAGGCTCTGAATCGACGCGTAGGGATCGGTGGTAAAGGCCGGCGCGCCAGGCACGGGAGATGTTCCGGCGGCTACGGAGAAGACGCGCAGATCCTGGCTGAGATAAAACACATCGCCCTGGTTGTTGGGGTCGACATTGGTGAAGTAAGGATTGGCGCCCCCGATCAGTTCGAACAGGGTGGACGCGGTAGCGCCATTGAGGGGGTTACCGTTCGTGGTCGCTGTGGCATCCAGTTCGGCCGTAACCGCCGCGCCGTTGGGCGCTGGAAAGGCATTGAGGTTGGAGAACGTGATGTCAAATGAGAAACGAATTCGCTGTGGCGCGGTCAGATTGGTCGGATCCTCGAAGATGGCGATCGGAGCGGGCGGCGTCGGCCCGCCGGGCGCCGCCGGCGTAGCGCTGACCGTAATGCCGGTCAGGCCCACAAATGCGCCCGTCGGCGCTGGGATGGCGATGTTGAAAGCGTTATAGGAATTGATGCTGAAGCCTTCCAAAACCAGATAGAAAGCGTTCGATACCACTCCGCCCTGGTGGTCGATAATGTCCTGAGCCTGATCGCGTCCGAAGGTATTCTGGTCGGCCCAGACCGAAAGCAGACCCAGCGGAAATGGATTGTCGAAGTTGGGCCCGGCGTTGATTGTGTTGGTTCCGGGAAACGCGTTGTCAATCAGGCGCTTGAAGAAAGGAAAAGGGTCCCCCGTATCGCCCGTGAGATTCGTGTACACGCCGGAGAGAAAGCGCGAGCCGTTGTTGATGATCTGCTGGGTCGTGAACTGAAGTTGCGTCGCCAGGTAATAGACGAACAGTGTGGTGCAGCCGGTGGTCGCATCGGGAGTGTTGTCGTCCGGATTGTTGTTGACGAAGTCCGTGCGCGGGGAATTGAGCCAGGAGTTCGACACGAAGAATGTCGATCCACCAGATGTCAGAACTCCAGTGTTCAGACCGTTTTGAGAGAGGAACAGAAATCCGAGAAAACGCGACAGCGCCTCGCCCTTGCTGCCTTCATTGCCGTCGCCGAAACTATATCCCCATCCGTTGCCCTTCTTGTCCATCATCATCTCGACTACTTCCGAGACAAGCAGGTAGCGCACGAGGTCCAGAGGCTGACCATTTCCGGGCTTGACCGTAATGGGCGGCCCCCAGCCGGCTCCCGCGTAGGCGCCGGTCACTAATTGCACCGACACCGGTAGCGAGAATGGTATGCCGATATTTCCGAAAAGGTTCGACATCCAGTTGAAGTCGCCTTCGCAAACGCCAATCAGCCCGTTGCCGCGGTTCACACCGTCGGCGGCGGACAGAGAGTCGTCGTAAGAAATCGAATAGTGTGTCGTGATGCCGGCGCCAAGCCCAAAGTTGTTGTTGAGATTGTTTTGCGTCTGGGCCATTGTTTCTACCCTTTCTTCTGGCGCACCGGTTTCACCTCCGCGATCGCCGATCTTCGCCAAACATTAGTGGCGCGCCCAGCGCGAGCGTTTCGCTTCCTTCAGATTTCTGGAGCCGGTTGCATATAATTTTTATCGTCGATGTGACATCGTTGACGCGATCCGGCAAAGCTTCGCGATGACACGCTAGCTGACCGCGAAGGAGACGGCAGCCGCGGCGGAAGGCTGTCGGTGGCGTAACGGAAGTTAAGAGAGGAAAGCAGTCGCGCAAATCCCGATAGTCTGATCGCCGACATCGGGCCGTTTGGGTTGTGCCCACGGGCCCCAGAACGATGCGACGAGTGCTTCGAATGCGCGGTGAATTAATCGACGACCGTTTTCATGTAGTGAATCTCGAAGGTCGCCAGATTCCGGCGGTGTGGAAATCGGGCAGCCCACGAGGCGACCGCTTTGGGCGGTTGCGCCGCTTCAGTCACGATGCACTCGCTTTGATCTGCCCTTTCATGTAACCTTTGTCCTTCTGCCCGGTTTTCCAAACGAGGAGATCATCAGATGACAACTCTGAGGATAATGGCGGGAATTGCGCTGGCCGCTGTTGCATTCGGTCAGATGCGAGACAACCAGGAAAAGCAACTCAGTTGCGAAAGCCGGGGCTATGATGACCGCGCGCGAAGCTGTGAGATGCGCGAGCAAACCACGGCTTCTGTCGGGGTGCTCAATATCGACGCGGGCAAGAACGGCGGCGCCAGCATCAAAGGCTGGACTCGCGCCGATGTCCTCGTCAGAACGCGCATCGAGGGATGGGGTAACAACGACGGTGAGGCGAAGGCGATTTCCAGCCAGGTGCTGATCGATACCTCCGGCGGCCGTGTTCAGGCGCGGGGACCTGAATCGGCGAATAATTCGGGGTGGTCGGTCAGCTTCGAGATTTTCGTACCGCAAACGATCAGCCTGACTGTGAAAACCAACAACGGCGGCATCAGCATTTCGGACGTTCGCGGAAGCCTTCGCTTCGACGCGACCAATGGCGGGATCAATCTCAAGCGGCTGTCAGGCGATATCGAGGGCGCTACGGTGAACGGTGGCGTGAACATCGAGTTGGCTGGAGCCAACTGGGAAGGTAACAAGATCGACGTGAAGACGCGCAACGGCGGGGTGACTCTTACCCTCCCGGAGAATTTCTCAGCGCATTTTCAGACCGAAACCGTGAACGGATCGCTGCAGTCGGATTACCCACTGAACATGACGGGCGAGTTGCGTTCGCGCAATCACGACTTCACGATGGGGGGAGGCGGGCCATTGATCCACGTCACCACCACAAACGGCGGCGTGAGGCTGAAACGAACGTAGACAACGCCCGATGGTAATGCGGTAACGCTCTTGCCCTTTGTATTCCGTATGTTGGCTGTTACCGCGTTACCGCTGAAATAGACGTTCAAACGAGGGCTTACCAAGCCGCGCTTATCGCGCTTTGCACGCGATGGCGAAGCGATAATGTGTTCAGCTCGCCTGACCGGGCGCATGGTACTTCACCGAAAGCGCGAGTCCTTGATCCATCTCCTCAACTGTGAGCAGTGGCGTCGTTCTGACGTTGACCATGCCGCTTGCGCCCACTGTGGCCGACAGCCCTGCAACGGCGCCGTTGTCCGGCAGATCGACGATCAAAATCACATCATCCGAGCCCAAGGCGTAGTACAGACATTCGAGTTTCCCTTTCAGGCCCTTAACGGTCGCCTGAACAGCCGCCTTACGGCCTGACGCCTTATCTTTGATCAGGCCCTTCAGCCCGTCAGACGTGTAGCTCCCCTGGACCATATATTTTGGCATAGTTTGTCCTCTCTGAGCGCCAGACAGCGCAATGGCAGGAGTTTATAGAAGGAGAAATGTGAATGCAATGAAAATTTCTAATATCGTTCTCGTCCTTGGCGTGAGATCACTCTGGCGTTTGATGTTTGGCAGAGTGGATTGGTGAGGTGGCGAGCGTGTTTGACGGCGTCGTCGAAATCCCGTCAGGCGACGACAGGTGGCGGGAATCACGCCAACTCGATGGGCCCCCTCGGTGTCTGGACGGTTCCGACGATTCGAGCCCGGTTCGCCGTGGCAACGGTCGCGTCGAGACCAAAGGCGCGCAGCGCCGCCCCGAGTTCGCCAGCGTCAGGGTGCTCGAAGTGCAAGTCCTTGATCACACAGCCGGCTGGAGCGCTCTTCGAGGGATGAGGAGAGTCGCTCGCCCACTCAATAAAGAACGGAATCGGATCAATCTCGCCTGAGTGGAGCTTACTCTCCACTTCAAGGGTCTTCCAATGCAGCAGTGCTCCGGAGGCCGTCCTCCGCGACCCTTCTCCGGGCCGATTACATGCACGCCTGCTCGTTGAAGAGATGCTGCCGTACCAGTAATATCGTGTGTCCTCACGGCGAAATTGATCAGCCGTGGTTCAGTGAGCATGCTGAGGTGACGCTGCCGATCCGTTGCGCTCTGGGCCGGATCAGGCGCAATAATCTCCAGGTAATGAGTTCCACCGAGGGAAACGAGCGCATTCCGCGTTCCTCGCCCGGGATGCACGCCGCCCACGATCGCCCGAACGCCCGTGCGGCTTTCGAACCAATCGATGCCATGATCGAGATCAGAAACCCCAAGCAGCAGATGATCGAAAACATCGCGCACCGGAATACGGGTCTGCCCGAACGCAAGCATCGTCGCGCCTCCACAGATAAAGGACCGCCGGGTGACGACGTAGATCATCACTAGAGTTTATGTTTTTGCGCCGGTGCGTGCGCAGGACGTTCGGACCAGACACCGTACGCGATGGAATTCCGAACGCTGCGGTAGTTAGTTTGGCGCGATCGGCTCAGGAGTCGCCGAAAGGTGGATCGGGAGCATTCGCCGCGAGATGCTGGATCACGTGATCCCACTGCACGAGAGGCATTTGCTCCGTCTCGGCAATGACTACATCCGTTATTACCATCAGGACCGCACGCACATCGGTCTTGATAAGCAGACGCCGGCCCACGGTTCAATTGAGCAGCGACCGACCTCGTTGAGCACGGTAGTCACGTTGCCGCGCATCGGCGGCCTGCATCATCGGTACACCTGGTTCTTGTGCGTCATAGTCCCAAAGGGCCGTCATACAAGGGAACTGCCTTCCACGAAGGCCAACGATTGAGTTTGATGGCTCACAACGATCCGCGCGACGAACAGATGACGGAATTCGGCGACAAGGTCAGGGTCGTGAGGATAGACTCAAAGGCGCTTCGATTTTCTCGCCAATACGCCGATACGCCAGGTAACTGGACGAGGCGGAAGGGGTCAGGGCGAGCCATTCTGAAGACGAATTGAAATCAGCGCATGGAGCAGATACCCGCCGCCTTTTGGCCCATAATTCGGCTACTCCAGGAACCACCAGATCAAAAGGTGATCCGTAAGCTGCCCTGAAGCGACCGGTTCATGTTGACCTGCACCGACTGACTACCATGCGCAGTCGTTATCTGGCCGAAGGCGGCATCGCCCAGCGTTGTATCCGGCAAATCGAACTGCGGCGTGTTCGTGAGATTGAATGCCTCTGCGCGGAACTCCAGACGGAACCGTTCCGTTATGTTAAAGCGCCGGAACAGCGAAGCGTTAATCGCGAACAGATTCGGGCCGTGGAGAATGTTGCGGCCCACATTGCCGATCATCCCCGCCGGGGGATTCGCGAACGATGAGGGCGTAAACCAGTAAGTGCCCGGTCCCTCCTGCCCCACAATCTGGACGGGACCCACCTGCTGCGGAAACTGACTGTTACCAGGCGCATTCAGGCTGGTTGACGAAGCGCTGAACGATAGAGGCAGGCCGCTTTCCCAAGTCCAGAGCCCATTGACCTGCCATCCGCCCAGGAGCGCCTTCCCGATGCCGCTCGTGAGCATTTTCTTGCCCGCGCCGAACGGAAGCTCATACACGCCACTCAATGTGAAGACGTTTTGCCGGTTAAATTTGATCAGGCCTTTCTTGGCGACCAAACCCAGCAAGTTGTACCCGGAATAGTCAATCGCCTTCCCAAAAGTATAGGAAGCGTTCATCTGAAGGCCGTTCGAGAAGCGGCGATTCAGCCTGAGTTGAAGCGCTTCATAGTGAGAGCCCTGATACCACGGATAGGTTGTGGCGGCAGTTCGTCCGAAAAGAATGTTCTCCGGCTCACTGGCAGTTCCGGTGCCCGCCGTAGTGGCGGCGTTCAGATTGATGGTCCCGTTGATGACGTTGCCGTTAGCTATGAACAGTGCGTGATTGCCAACGTACGCCCCCTCGACCGAAAAATTAGCCGGCAAAGCGCGTTGAATGGCGAAGTTCCAGCTCTCGATGTAGGGTACGGGGACGTTCGTCGGCGTGACGCCATAGCTCTGATTGGGCGCGTTCGTGATGATGCCGTTCGAGGGAATCACGACCGGCAGGGGCGCGGGGAAGCCCGTCGCCATAGATCCCGCGGCGACATAGGAATTCGGGGCGCTGACTTGTTGCGCCTGTTTCACGGGATACTGCCAGTTCTCGGTGTACCGATAGAAGCTACTCATTCCGAACCCAGTTCGAATGACGGTCTTATCGTTCAGCCGATAGGAGATTCCGACCCTCGGGTAGATGTTTCGCGGGTAGTTTTTGACCCCGAGATCCATCGGAACATTTCCGAGTCCCGCCAGAAGGAGCGTGTTGTTTCCCGGATTGTAGTTGGAGAATCCGGCCGGAAACTGCGGGTACGACGCAGGCCAATACTCCCATCGGGCTCCGAGGTCGAGAGTCAGCTTGCTCGTTACCTGCCACTTGTCCTGAAAATATAACGCATATACGTGATTTCGTCGGGTGGGCTCGATTTCCGCCAGATCGCGGCCGATGCCGTTGGGCAGATCGAGCGCGAAAGACGCGAGCGAGTTCGCGAAGCTGTTTGTGATCCCGGCCGCGTTAAGCGTAGTGGGGCCCGGAGTGAACGTGAACAGGCCGCGGGGATTGAACGTTTGGGTCTGCAGCAGGAAAAACTGCTCGTAACGGCCGTCGAACCCCCACTTCATTACGTGGGTCCCCATAATCTTCGTCCAGTTGTTGGCGATCTCGAAGTTCGTCGACGAGCGCCGCCAGGGTAGAGAAGCGCTGGTCCCGAGCATCGGCGAGTCGAATCCATTGACGTTGATCGCTACCAGGCCGCTGGTCCACTTGTCGCCGAGATTCGCGTTCGGAATTCCCAGGCTTTGCGACGTATTCATCCCGCTGTCCACGTTCGTCGCGTCGTTGCGGTTGCGCACGACGCCCGCGCGCACTTCGGTGATCAATGTGGGACTGAAGATGTGGTTGTAGTTCACGCCCGGGCTTTGATTGAGTGATGGCCCGGAGGCATCAAAGCCCCCGTTCGATGGTCCGCCATAAATGCCAAGACCCGGGCCGTACAACCCCGGGTTCGTAACGTTGATGTGCGCCAGACTGTAACGAAAAAAGAGTTTGTCACGTGAATTGAGAAGATAATCGATCTTCACGTCGAAGCTATGTATGTTTTTGCTCTGATCCGTAGCCACCTGAAGATTGGTGGAGAGCGCCGAAGATGTGGGAGCGGGCAGAAAGCTCATCATCTTCTGAAAAATGGGACTGATTCGGCTTGGCGGGATGATTTGATTCGTGAAAGGTGTCCGGCCTGCTCCGGTCGCCGTATTTCCGGTCTGAGGGTCGTAGATGATTGTTGGCGAGGCCGCGAAGTTTCCCGCCCGCATATCCATGGTCGGAATCGTGGGAGTCGCGATCTGGCCTACGAGATCGATACTGCCCTGGTAATCGCCGAAATAAAAGAGCTTATCCCGCAGAATGCGGCCGCCCGCTGACGCGCCGAACTGATTGTGAACCCCATGTGGCACGGTCGACGCGAACACGTTCCGGGCCTGCAGAGCGCTGTCGCTGTGATACTCGAACAGGCTTCCGTGAAAAGCGTTGGTCCCGGACTTCATGATCACGTTGACAGCGGCGGCGCCGGCTCGTCCCAGTTCGGGATCCCATGCAGACGTACTGACATCGACGGAGGCAATGGCATCGGCTGGCAGGACGATTGCCGTGAGGTTATTGTCTTCCTCGATATTGTTGTCGAGCCCTTCGATCATGAAGTTGTTCATCCGATCCAGTCCGTTGACCGGGACCTGCATCGATTCCTGTGAGTTAAAGAATGGCGAGTTCGAGCGGTAGCCTGCCGTAGCGCCGGGGAGAACAACCAGCGTGTTCTGATAATTCCGGTTGTTCAGCATCGGCAGCGTATCGAGTTGTTGGCTTGCGATCGTGCCTCCCGTGTCGGCGCGATCCGTTTGCAACACCGCCGAATCAGCGGTTACGTCGACAACCTGCGTAACGTCGCCGGGAACAAGCTCCAGATCCGCTCGTACCGTTGTGTTGGCATCGAGAACAATATCCGTTCGAATCAGCTTGCGGAACCCGGTATGCTCCACCTCGAGCCGATAGTTTCCGGGATCGAGATTCGCAAATGCGAAGAACCCTGTGTCGTTGGATGTCTCAGTGCGGTGAAAGTTCGTCGACGTCTCGATGTTGTTCACTACAACTCCGGGCATCACCGATTGACTCGCGTCGGCGACTGTTCCCAGGATGGTTCCCTTGAGAGTCTGCGCCGATAGCGGCGTAACCAGGGTGAGCAGGCTCGCGAAGATCGCCAGGCTCCGCACGCGAAACGAGTAAGCACGTAAGATTCGGATGTCCATTGTTGTCCCCGCGACTTGGCAAAGGACTATCACAGGGAAAAACCGGAAGCAAGGGACGTTGTTTCGTTTTTGTCTAGTTCCAGAAGTCCGGTGCGATCGCGCGGAAAGCTACCGGATTAAACTTCGCGATGGTGTCGCCGCGATATGTTTCGGCCTCGATCACCATTTCCCACGCCGCAGGCGAACCTGCTTTTTTCCATTGCTCGTCGAGCAATCGCAGACCATCGGCCGTTGTCAGCATTGTGGCGAGACTCACAGGCGAGCGCCCCAACAGGAGCAGTGACCACGTATGCTCCGGGCGCACCGGAAGAAGGGCGACGATGCCGGGATAACGGATCCGGTCCGCCGAGTAATCCAGTTGGCGAAAATCTTTCTTTTCGTTCGCCTGGGGCTTTCGGTTTACAACCACATCCGGCTCAACGCGCTCGATATAGAAATTCAACTTCTGTGAAATCTGGTCAAGGTACACCGCGGTGCGCGGCATTCCGAGAAAGATCGTATTCTGCGCGGCGACGGAATCAGCAGCGAACCTCCGCGATTCGATGACGTTGACCGGCGCGCGGTCATGCAGATATTGCAGAAGCCGGATGCCGCCGTTCATTTCGGGAGCGCCGACATAATTCTGCGCGAGCTGCGGCGCTCCCCACTTTGCGGCGATCTCCCGCAGGAACGGCGAAGTCTCCCATTTCGAGAACTCCGATACGCTCAAGTCGCGAATGTTGATGCCGTGATCGGGCCAGAAACTATATACGGGACTCGGAATCACCACCTCAACCGGCCGGGATCCCGTGACCAGTGAATTCCAGAAGCGCGGCAGAGGCTGCGCGGCGGGCATCGACGACTCCAGCGTACGAACGCGTAACAGAAGAGCGATGCACGCAGCCAAGAGGACTCCCAAGGTGGCTAGGAAGACGATGGCGTAACTTCGCGGAATCGTCCGCCCTTTGGGCGAAGACCGCGCGGGAACAACTTCATACGTCCACTGCAGGTCGTGCTGCCCAAGAGGAATGGCGAGCTTCAACGGGAACGAATCGCCATTGATCTCATAAAATTCTTTGAGCTTCGCACGCAGACGGGAGATCTGGACCCGCACCGTGGAATCGGCTTTCGGATCGAAATTGCCCGGACGGCCAAGCGCATCAACGGCCACGGCATATTCGCTGATGGGCTCTCCGCGATGAGCCCAAAGATACATCAGCAGCGTCCGCATCATCGGGGCGGAGCGGAATGCGTCGCTCTCGACGATCTGCGTCAGAAACTCGTCCGGCGTCGCCGCCAGTTGGTCGGATGGGATCTGCATAGACCCGGCGCAGTACGATTCTCCAACAAGCGTTCTGCGCACGCAAGGAACCCGCAATTCGATACGCACCGACGATTGGGATATGATTCTTAGCCAAGGCGCCGGAGGGGACAATGGTGGCCAGTAAATCGAAATTCGCAGCGTTTGCGGGCTTCATCATGTGTCTGGCCTCTCGTGGTTTCGGGCAGGATAGCAATCCGCTCGACACACCCGAGGGCCGCGCTCAGGGAGCCGCGCTCTTCCAAACCAATTGCGCGTATTGTCACGGAGCGCACGGCGAGGGCGGCCGAGGCCCTGACCTGACGACAGGCGTTTATCGCCACGGCGGTTCGAATCGTGACCTGTTCACAAACATTCGGAATGGTATCCCGGTAACCGAGATGCCGGCCAGCCGCATGAGTGACGAAGACGTGTGGAAGACAGTTGCTTACGTAAGGAGTCTGGGCTCGTCTGGAATGGCGGAGAAAGCGACCGGCGACAGTGCCGCGGGGAGATCGATCTATGAAGGAAAGGGACACTGTGCTGGCTGTCATTCGATCGCGGGCGAAGGCGGCAGCGTCGGCCCTGATCTGGCCGGAATTGGGCGCCGGAGAGGGCTTGCCTATTTAATGGAGTCACTGGTTTCGCCCGCCGCGGAAGTTCCGGCCGCCTACCGCGCCGTGCAACTCGTGACCAAATCGGGTCCGACAATACAGGGAATCCGCCTGAACGAAGACGACGTTTCGATTCAGATCAGGGATTCCAACGGAAAGTTACGCTCCTTCTTCAAGGATGATCTGAAGGACATCCAGCGAGACAAGCCATCGCTCATGCCGGCTTATGGGACAACATTGACCAAAAAAGAACTGGAAGATGTGGTGGCCTATCTGAGTTCATTAAGAGAGTCGCTATGAGCCGGAAATCATCACTCCTTCGACTGGTTGCTCTTTTGTCCTTTGCCACGTTGCTGAATAGCCAAGGCCTTCCCGTAACCGCGGAACGTTTGCTCAAAGCCGATCAGGAGCCTGGCAACTGGCTCATGTACTCCGGCAGATACAGCAGTTGGCGATTCAGCAATCTGAATCAGATCAATACCTCGAACGTGAAGAACCTCCACCTCAAGTGGATCTTCCAGGGCCATTCACCCGAAAAATTCGAGACAACGCCGCTGGTCGTTGACGGAATCATGTATCTCACGCGTCCGGAGAATGACGTCTTCGCGGTGGATGCGGCGACCGGTCGCGTTATGTGGACTTACAGCTATAAGAATCCGGAGCGCACTTACAACTGCTGCGGACGGGTGAATCGCGGACTTGCGATTCTCGGCAATCGCTTGTACATGAACACGCTCGATATGCACCTCATAGCAATCGATGCCAACACGGGCCGTGAACTCTGGAAAACCGAAATTTACGACTACCTCGCCGACGGAGGCTACGCTGCAACCGCGGCTCCTCTCGTCGTGGGAAACAAGGTCATTGTCGGGATGGCGGGTGGCGAGCATCCCGGAACCGGATTTCTGGACGCGTATGATGCCGTAACCGGCAAGAACCTGTGGCGATTCCACACCATCCCGCAGCCCGGCGAGCCGAACTTCGGGACGTGGGCTGGCGATTCCTGGAAAACCGGCGGCGCGGCGACGTGGAACAACGGTTCGTATGATCCCGAGACGAACACGCTTTTCTGGGGGACCAGTAATCCCTGGCCCGATTACAATGCCGATTCGCGCCGCGGCGACAATCTCTACTCCTGTTCGGTCCTCGCCTTGGATCCCGATACCGGAAAGCTGAAATGGTATTACCAGTTCACCCCCCAGGACACCCACGACTGGGACGCCACGCAAATCCCGATCCTCGTGGACGGGACGGTTCGTGGCCAGCCGCGAAAACTCCTGGCGTGGGCCGCGCGCAACGGGTTCTACTACCTGCTGGACCGAACAAACGGCCAATTCATCCTAGCGAAAAGCTTCGTTCGTCAGACGTGGGCGAGTGGCTTCGATGATAAAGGACGGCCGCAGGTCAATCCTGACCAGGAACCCACGGACGAGGGAAGCGACCAAATCTTTCCAGGCGTGGACGGCGGAGCGAACTGGATGTCGCACAGCTACAGCCCGTTGACCCAACTGCTGTACGTTTTCGCGCGGGACGAGCGCCGGCTATTCACGAAGAACGCGGTCCGGCATGTGAACGACGGTGAACCTCCGCTGAATAATGGCGCTCCGCCCAAAGGCGCCCCTCTCACTGCGCTCAACGCGCCCCAGACGACCGGGATCTTCGGAGCCGGCGGCAACCTCCCGGCCAGCCCTGCGCCAGCGCGGAATCCAAAGCAAGCGAGGTTCGCCCCCGAAGAGAGTTGGGGCAAGGTTGTCGCGATCGACCCGTTCACCGGCCTGATCAAGTGGGAGCACAAAGTTCTCTCCCCACCTTGGGGAGGTGTTATGTCCACCGCTGGCAATCTCGTTTTTGGCGGCACAACCGAAGGAATCGTCTTCGCCCTCGATGCGAAAACGGGTGAGCGTTTGTGGTATTTTCCCGCCAACGATCGGGTCTACGCATCGCCGATTAGCTTTCTCGCGAACGGAAAGCAGTATGTTTCGCTCGCCGTAGGAGATGTTTTACTGACCTTCGGGCTGGATTGAAATGTTATTTCTTTTCAGTGGCGTAACAGGGAGTAACAAACACTTTGCAACTTCCGACGGCGGGGGTGAACATCCATAGTGTATGTGGTGAGTTGTGTATCTTAAGCGTGGCTGGATTCTCGGGGGGACAGTGATGCATTCGTCGGGTTGGTGGCTCAGGGTTTGGGGCAGCGTAGCAATACTGGCGGGTACCTTCCCGGTCTTTGCGCAACGCGCGCCGCTCTTTAAAAGCGAAATCCTTCCGGTTCTGGAGAAGAACTGCGTCGCCTGCCATGGACCGAGCCAGAAAATGGGCGGACTCGACCTGAGTTCCTTCACGGGCATGATGAACGGGAGTTCAAGCGGGCCGGTGATCGCCCCCGGCAAGCCGGAACGAAGTCTCCTCTGGAAATTGATCGAGAGCGGCCAGATGCCGCAGGGCGGACAATTGACCAACGGCGACAAGCAACTCATCCGCACCTATATCGAACAGGGCCGATTCCCCACCACCGAGCCGGAAACCGAAGCCGACATGCGGAAAAAGGATGAGGCCAGAATTACGGAGAAGGACCGTAGTTGGTGGGCGTTCCAAAAGCCCGTGAAGCCTGCGGTTCCCGACGTTAAAACTGACGCTAAAACCCGTGATCAGGCTGACTCGGAAATCGACCGATTTATACTTGCCAAACTGCAAAGCCGCGGATGGGCTATGCAACGCGAGGCGGACCGTGCGACTCTCATTCGCCGCGCCTATCTCGATCTCATCGGCTTGCCGCCCGGTCCCGCTGATGTGCAGGCGTTCGTGAATGATCGATCGCCGAACGCCTGGGAAAAGATCGTTGACCGGCTCCTTGCGTCACCTCGTTACGGCGAACAATGGGGCCGCCACTGGCTCGACGTCGCCGGATATTCCGATTCGCGCGGCGACGCGGGCGATAGCGACCGCGAAGTGGCGTGGAAGTACCGCGACTACGTCATCAACGCCTTCAACAAGAACAAGCCAATCAATCAGTTTCTTCTCGAGCAGATGGCTGGCGATCAATTGGTGAATTACAAACCGGGATCGCGTCCGACACCGGACCAAATCGAGCCGTTGACTGCGACCGGTTTTCTGCGTACCACCGCTGACATCACCGACAACCAGACGATCTACGAGGTCGATAAATACTTCGACGCGCAGCAAAAGGCAATGGAAACCAGCCTGCGCGCCACCTTGGGGCTAACCGTTCAGTGCGCACGCTGTCATGACCACAAGTTTGACCCTCTGTTGCAGCGCGACTATTACCGGCTCATGTCGATCTATCAGGCGGTATGGGATCCCGAAAACTGGCTCGCGGGCGACCTGAATTTCGGGCCTTGGCCGAGTCGCATGGTCCTCGACATGGACATTCCGGCGCGTGACGCGTGGATTAAAGATGTGACGAGCCGCGACGCGAAGGCCGTCCGGCGCCTTGATGATCTTCTCGAAGCGACCTACCAGACATACCGCGCTGAGCTAAAAGCTGGCCACGATCTTTCCGATATCGCTAAACGGAATCAGATCCGCAAAGACCTCGAAGCCAATCCCGATCTGGAAGTCGACAGAAACGCGATGAAGGACTTCATCACGGATCAGGAACTCGAGAAACGCTATCCGGAACTGGCGGCCTGGAAAGACGAGATTCAGGTCAAGCGCAATTCGCGAAGGGAAAAGTCGAAAGTTCCCCCGAACTACATTGAGTCCGCATGGGACGTTTCGAAAACGCCTTCGCCGACTTACGTGTTGCAGCGCGGCAACTATCTTGCCCCCGGCGCGGAAGTTCAGCCGGGAATACCCGTTGTTCTAGATAACCCGAAGAGTCCCCTGACTTTTCCCGATCCCAAAGATCACCCCGAATGGAATGGCACCAACCGGCGTTTGATTCTGGCGCAATGGATGGTGTCGCCCGGTAACCCCTTGGTTTCCCGCGTATTCGTCAACCGGGTCTGGCAGTGGCATTTCGGGGAAGGAATCGTTCGTTCTGTTGACGACTTCGGAACTCAGGGAGCAAAGCCGACCCACCCTGAGTTGTTGGACTACCTCGCTCTATCATTCCAGGAGCACAACTGGGACTTGAAATGGCTGACCAAGCAGATCATGATGTCTCACGCGTACCGGCAGAGTTCCGCGGAAGTGCCTGAGTATGTCGCCGCGGATCCCTCCGACAAGTTGCTCTGGCGCAAGGCTCCCCTTCGTCTGGAAGCCGAAACCATCAGAGACTCGATGCTTGAGGTCAGCGGACTGCTGAGCGACAAAATGTACGGCCCGCAGATACCGATTAAACGCGGTCTCGACGGCCAGTGGCTGGAAGACGAGAAGAAAACCATCAGCGGCCAGAACCGCCGCAGCCTGTACCTTGCGCAGACGCGCACGCGTTGGGTGTCCTTCCTGCATGTATTCGATTGCCCGGAGATGACCTCGGACAATCAAGCCGAGCGTTTCCGGTCAGCGCTGCCTACGCAATCGCTGGCGATGATGAACAATCCGCTGGTGATGCGCACTTCCAAGGCCTTCGCCGAGAAAGTTCTCGAAGAGAGCCGGAACAACTACGACGAGGCAGTGAACATCGCGTACCGCGAGGCTTACAATCGCACGCCCGGCGCGCGGGAACTCGAAATCGCGAAAAAATCGATCAGTTCCGACGCCGACCCGAAAGAAGGGCTTCGCCTCTTCCTGCAGGCGATGTTCGGCGCCAACAATTTCATATACAGTTACTGATACCGGGGAGATGAAGCGATGAGAAGAATTATGACTCGCAGGCAGGCATTGCAGGACGCCGCAGTGGGCTTCGGCGCAATGGCGCTCAACTCCATACTTCAGGGCGACAGGCTCTATGCGGCCGAATCTGCTTCGGCCAGAGAACGAAGCTATGATCTGAAGCCGAAGCCGCCGATGTTTCCGGCCCAGGCGAAGCGCGTCATCTTCATCTATATCGGCGGCGGCCCCAGCACGATCGATATGTGGGATCCCAAGCCCGGGTTGTTCAAGTTCGACGGCAAACCCGCGCCGTTTGAGATCAAAGGCCGAGCGCTCAACGGGTCCCAGCAGATCATGGCGAGCCCCTGGAAGTTCAAGCAATCGCCGCAAACGGGCCGCAGCGTCTCCGATCTCCTGCCTTACTTCCAGAAGGTCGTGGACAAAACGACGTTTGTCCGCTCAATGACGACCGATCGCATCGACCACTCGACCGCCCAGTTCACATTTGTCACCGGCCGGGGCTTTACGGGCTTTCCGTCGATCGGCGCTTGGGTCAATTATGCCCTCGGCACCGAGAACCAGAACCTCCCCGGCTATATCGCGCTCGGCACGGGAGCCACAATCGGCGACCGCGCGCACTCTTCGGCTTGGTTGCCGCCGATTTTTAACGGCACCAGCATGCGCGCCGACGCTCAGTCGCCCATCTTCGACATCAGGCGTCCGGAGAATGTCAGCGAGGCGCAGCAAAGGCGCTTCCTCGACATGGTGGAAGAACTGAACCGCGTCCAGAAGGCGAAATCCTACGTGCTCGACCAGGACCTGGAATCGCGCATCGCCAACTACGAGCTTGCGGCCCGAATGCAACTGGAAGCTTTAAAGGTTGCGGACCTCGATCAGGAAAGCGAGGCCACGAAGAAGCTTTACGGAATCGATCAGAAAGTTTCGGGCCCGTTTGGCCGGTTGTGCCTGATGGCGCGTCGCCTGGCCGAAAAGGATGTTCGCTTCGTCCAGATCTACGGCGGCGGCGGTGGCAACTGGGATACCCACAACAATATCGAGGGGCAGTTGCCCGGCCTCTGCGAGTATATCGATCAAGGCATGTCAGCGCTCCTCGTCGATCTCGAGCAGCGCGGCATGTTGAAAGACACCTTAGTGGTCTGGTCCGGCGAGTTCGGCCGGTTACCCACCATCGAGGCAAAGAACTCGAAGCCCGGGCGCGATCACAACCCTTACGGATTCAGCATGTGGATGGCGGGGGCCGGGCTGAAGCCGGGCTTCGATCTCGGCGAAACGGACGAACTGGGATACGCCGCGGTTGGCCCCAAATGCAACCACAGCGATATACATGCCACCGTGCAGCATCTGCTCGGCATCGACTACCAAAAGAACACGTTCCCCTACGAAGGCCGCGACGAATCGCTTGTCGGCGTAAACCCGGCCCGGGTCCTGAAAGAACTCTTCGCCTAAAGGAAGGCTGAAAATGCGCTTACATTATGGCTGGATGGGCGCAGCGCTCGTTGCAGCGGTGATTCTTTCGCCTGCCGCCGCGCGGCCCGGTTCCGACGCGGATTCGCGCGCCCGCGAGTACGTGCAGTTCCTCGTGCAGCAACTCGATCAATGGACCCGCGATCTGCCGAAAGCCTATGACATGGCCATGATGCGCGCGCCGGTGGACGTGTCAGCGCTTTCCGAAGCCGAAAAATCAGGCGCTGACAATCTCCGGGAAAGTGTGGGGCGTCTGTCCGCCCTCAGTCAGGCTCCCAATCTTCTGGCGAATGCCGAGTTTCGCGCGCAACTGGACAAAACCGTGCTGGCCGCAACGCCGGTGAACGACGCGCTTTCGAAACAGCGGTTCCCTGAGGCGATCCAATCCGATTGGGGCCAGGTCAGAACAACGTTGAACAGTCTGGCTTCGGCTTACGAGCGTCCCGGACTTGCGGTCTTGGATCCTCCGGCGCCGGGGAGCGGTCGGAAACAGGCCGTCGCGCCGCCTCCGGGCGCGGTTACAGGGTATGTGGTGGACCAGCGTTGCGCCGCGAGTGGAAAGGCGATGTGGACCAACGTTTCCTGCGTTCAGAAGTGTGTCCGGGACGGGGATAAGGTGGTGCTTGTCACTGAACAAGGTAAGGTCTTTCAGTTCGCCACGCAGGACAAGATCGACCCCGAAAGTTATGGCCAGAAAGTCGCCGTCACCGGCAAGACCGACGGTGACGTCATCGCGGTCGCCACGTTTCAGATCTTGTAGAATCTCATCCTGTATAAGCTGATGCGCCGTTTCATCCGGGCTGCTTTGCTTTCTGCGGCATTCGTCCCGGGCGTACTGCATTCGCAGACGCCGGCCATGCGTACCAGATATCTGCCGAGCCTGACGAATCCGGAAATCGAACAATTTCTCAAGCGCAACGACGTCATTTTTATTCCCGTCGGCACCGTTGAGACCTTCGGAACCATGCCCTCAGATATGGAATACCGCATGGCCGAGGCATACGCCGTCAGGTTTGCCGAAGAGGCGGATGGCCTGATACTTCCGCACGTCACCTACTTCTATCCAGGCGTGACCGTAACCGGCGCCGCCTCTGTCTACATACCGCAGGAAACCGGCTTCGCCTACCTCAAAGCCATCGCCCACTCTTTGCTGCGCCAGGGCTTTCGCCGTCAGGTCTATCTCTCCGCCCACGGACCCTCGGACCAGTTCGTAAGCGGCATGGTCCGCCAGTTTTTCGAGGAAACAAAGGACCCGATTCTTTACATTCATCTGCCGCTGTTGAATCGCCGAGCGGGCGCAGTTGCGGCCGGTGAAGTCAACACTTTCCGCCTGACGGGATACGGGGCGTATCACATTTTGGGCCGGATGGACGACATCCCCTTAAAGCTTGAGATCCCGAAACCGGAAGCGCCGCCCCTTCCCCGTCCGCCTGCCTCCATCAGCATCCTGTCGCCGCTGGCGCCGGAGAGCAGCGCGGTGGGAAGCTATGATCCCGATCCTGAGCACAATGGCGGCAAACCGCTCGAAAGCGTAAACATGAGCGCCGCCGAACGCGAAAGACTCGGAAGTGAAGGTCAGGCGCTGATTGAAGCCAACATAAAGGCCGTCAACATCAAAGCGGTCGTTCAAGCCCTCCGTGATGAAGACAAGTACGTACATGATGTGATCGTTCCCCGGTTTAAAGACATACTGCCCAAAGATCAACCTGAATAGTTTTGAGGAGACCGCCATGCGTCCTGCTCTTACCGTCAAACTCCTTCTCGCCGCGAGCTGCGTTACTGCGCTCGCGCCGCAGTCCTTCGGACAGGTTCGAAAACTGCACACCCGCGATCTGACGCGTCTCAGCCAGGTGCAGATCGCCGCATATCTGAAACGAAGTGACATCGTGTTCATTCCCGTCGGGGCGGTGGAAACGAACGGCATCATGCCGAGTGATCGCGATTACGTATCGCCGCTCGGCATGGCGATCGCCATGGCGGAAGAGCTGGACGCTGTTTACATGCCGGGCCTGATCTGGTCGTATGCGGGCACGACGTTGGTTGCGCCTGCCACGATCGATATTTCACCCTCGCAAGGCAAAGATTATCTGCGCGCCGTGGCCGAATCACTTCTGAAGCAGGGATTCCGGCGGCAGGTCTATATTTCCATGGGGCAGGGACCGGCGCCTCTGACCGCCGGAACGCTCGTGCGTGAGTTCTTTGACGAGCGGCACGTACCCATTCTCTACATCGACATGGATGCTTATCTGCCGCGCCTCAAGTTAGCTCCGGAGACGCGAACGAAGCTGATGTACGGCACCCACTATCTGGCCGGACGAATTGAAGACATCCCGGTTCAAGGCGATTACGGGCACGCCGAGTCGGTCGCCGCAAACGCCATACCGGAGGACAAAGGCCTCGCAGATCTGGGCCGCCTGGGGTTTACCGGCAGCCTCTATCTGGGTTCCTGGATCCCCGATGTGATGGCGCACGGCAGCGGCCGCGAACCTGCCCTCCCCGCCAATGCCGCGGAGCGAGAGGAATGGGGCAAGCAGGGCAAGGAGGCGGTCATTTCGATCGTGAAGCAAATGCATCTTCAGGAAGCGATGGCCGACCTGAAACTGCACGACGAATTCACGAACCAGGTGCTCGTCCCCAAATACGGCAAGATTCTACCCGGCGTGAATTGAGTCCGGCCAGATCCGCTTAGGGCTGCTCAGAAATAGGGCGCATGAGACATGGGCGACGGCAGCCCGTCCGCCGTCCCGGGTTCCATGAATTCCGTTCGAGTCCCATCGGGATCGAAGAAATTTCCCTGCCACTTATGGTTGATCCCGACGTGCGCCTCGTGCTGGCGTCCATAATCGCGAAACGCTGCCAGCGCTTCAATGGCCGCGATTGTTTTCGGCATGTCCTGGGTTTCCAGCGCGATGTGGCCGCCGGCTCGCGTGGGCTGCGGTGGAGTATTTGTTCCTGCGGCAGGGCGAAGGAAACTCCACTCAACATAGTCGTCACTCTCCGACAGCTTCAGGTTGGAGAGTGATGCCAGCAGCGGACCCGTTCGCGGCGCGGCCTGCCTCCGCGGAGTGCCTCCGGGGGGTACTGGAGCCGACATACTCGGGTCTGCGCGCCAGAACTCACGAACCGCGAAAGCGTCCTGATAAAACTTCACCGTCTCCGGCTTGCCGATCGAGAAACCCGTATGCAGAATACGGTTCGACAACCGGTTCGGAGACAGGAACTTTCCGACGTTTTGAATGACCAGACTCTCGGGAGTGAACTGAACAATCTGAATCGGCGTGCCATCGGGATCAGCCGTGTCAAATGCGAGATCCGACATCGGCGTTTTGTGCACCGCAGATGGCACGGCGTATCCCAGCGTTTTCAGATATGCGCGCATCCCCTCGGCATCGTCGGTTTCTACCGCGTAGCGCACAAACCTCGGCTCCGAGGCCGATGACTCGGGCGTAACCACAATGTACTGCCGGTTATTGACCTTGAAGAAGATCTCCGACACCTGGTCCGCCGGAAGCTTTGCCTTCACAACCGCCGTGCCATTCTTCAGGACGGTGAACGCTTCATCGAAGCCAAGCAGATCCCCGTAAAAATGACGGGACGAGTTCAGGTCGTGCGCACGCACGACGATCTGGCACAGGCCAAGCGCCCGAGGTCTCGCGGGGCTCTGTGCCCAAACGGGCGCACAATTCGCAAGAATGAGTGGCGCTATCGTCAAAAATGCTGTCTTCACACCGTCTCCTGTACCGACTTATTTAGTGGAATCATATCGCAGAGTCTCGGCGGCGAACACCGAAAATAAGGTATAGAATGCCGTCATTCCGGCATGCGATCACATCAACTCTCCCGCCGCCGTTTTGTGCTCCTTTCGGCAGCCTCGGCCGCCGGACTCAACGCTGAGCCGAAACAACCGATTCCCATTGGCCTGCAGCAGACG
>Ga0126373_10000579_pt1 | contig 24327 bp, 24 predicted proteins | sample PanSoiMetPlot_11_FD_92545 | JGI IMG/M metagenome (GOLD analysis project Ga0126373, IMG submission 92545) | Tropical forest soil microbial communities from Panama - MetaG Plot_11 | ecosystem: Environmental > Terrestrial > Soil > Tropical forest > Bulk soil | place: Panama | collected 2016-02-17 | reverse complement strand
TCACGGTTGAGTGTGAGTGTCACTTTTGTACTGATTGGCGAGCCAAACGCACCGTCTTTGAAAGATGGAAGCGTTTGACTAAAGGCCACGGACGATCTTGCTACTGTTGGCGGTGTTGCAACCGGCGTGAATCTCACACATCGTTTGCCGCCGCCGACAATAAGCGCGATGTGTATTGTGAACTCTCTTGGTACGCGGCACAGAACAATAAGTATGGCCCACGCCTCATGTCGTGGATGGAGAAGGTCTTAAAGACTGAGACTATGGGTGATGGCTGGTGGAGCACACGTGCTCCGTACTACCCGCTCTATCATTTCCTTCATCGCTTTCAGATAACTCACCAGGCCACCATCCCTGCCGTGTCTGGCATGTTCTTGGAACATCTCGGCGCTTAGCTGTTCCGGCCCTACCCTCATTCCGAGTAGGGTTGAACGATGGACGACGTGTTCTATGCACTTCTCGGTTTAGCCAAGGCTCGCAAGCCTGTTGACTGCGATTGCATCGAAGATGTCAATCAAGCATGTAAAACCGTTAACTGCACACCGACCCCGTTTCAACTCATTACCGAGAATTACCGCAAGGCGCATATACGGATTAAAGGTCTTAATATCACAATTGAAAATCCGAAAGGATCGTTACGTCGTAAGCTTCGGCCTGACGGTTCGGTTATCTGGGCGTCTGAAATGCCCGCTCACTACGGTTATATTAGGAACACCGTTGGATCAGACTTCGATCAAGTCGATTGCTTTATTGGCAAGCATGACAAATCTAACTTTGTCTACATCGTTGATCAACAACACCCGGACAACGGTAAGTACGACGAATCAAAATGCATGATTTGGTTCAAGAACGCCAAGCATGCCAAAAAATGCTATATGAAGTCTTTTGCAGATGGGTCAGGCAAAAAACGCTTCCAAGGAATTTCAGGTTTAGATATTGATAGCTTCAAAAAGTGGCTAAAGAGTAACGCCACACTTCAGTCTATGACTTCCGACTTCGACCAAGCCATTCCCGATCAGGGAAAAAGGGGTTATCCTACTTACCCTCGTCCCAGGAAAGTTGCTAGTGTACTAGCCCATGTTTTGAGGGGGACGAGATGATCACACAAGAACGCCTTAAAGAGGCTCTGGATTATAATCCAGAAACAGGTGTTTTTATATGGAAAATAGATCCAGCTTATTATATAAAAAAGGGTTCAATTGCAGGAGGGCTAATTTCTACTACTGGTTATCGGAAAATAATAATTGATAAAAAGATGTATTTGGCTCATCGATTGGCATGGTTGTACGTAACTGGTGAACAGCCACCATCACAAATAGATCATATTAACAGAATAGTTGATGATAATAGATTCAGTAATCTCCGAGCATGTACGTATAGCCAAAACGGTGCTAATCGTAGGATACAATCAAATAATAAAAGTGGATATAAAGGTGTTGATAGAAACCGTGGAAAATGGCGAGCTAGGGGTAAGAAAGACGGTAAAGTGTACCATTTAGGTTTGTTTGATACTGTAGAAGAAGCTTGCTCGGCTTATAGAGATTTTGCTGTTTTTGCCCATGGGGAGTTTGCTCGCCATGACTAATCTTCGTCTACTCTCCCACATCTTGAAGGCTGACGAAAAAAAGAACAAGAAAAAGCAGAAGGAACGTGATGACGAGGGACGTGACCAATCTATGGCAAGTTGCGAAAGCAGGTCGCCGGTACCGTGCGCCGGATACCCACGTAAAGAGAAACGCTAATGCCTGAGCCAATTTGCATCTCCTTAAACGCTATCGTCAAGGCACGTGCGTCTACGAATGGACGGCGGCTTGCCGAGGTTGAGGCGAGCAACGAATCCATCGATCTGGAAGGTGATGTTATCCTTCAACGTGCTCTATTAGATAGCGCTGCCGCCTTTATTGCAAGAGGTCATATTGACATAGACCACCTCTCAGAAATCGGCTATCGTATAGGAATTAGTAATCCAGAAGCTTTCATCATTGGCCGTCCGTTGGAGGTTAAAAACCTTGGTGCGGGCCGAACCGGTGTTCTCTGTGAAATCAAGCGTAGTGCCGACGGCTTTGTCGATATCTCCAAAAACCGCTACGATGCTTTCTGGGAAAGTCTTTCCTCTGACCCACCCGTTATGTGGCGGGCGAGTGTCTATGGGATGCCCTATGATGATATGGTGTCCGACTGCCGTACGGAGAAGTGTGAGATACCCGCCCAACGTTACCTCGTACGTGGTATGGATTGGCGTTCCCTCGCCATGACGCGCAAGCCAATTAATAACGCGATTAAAGGCTACGCGCGTATTGTTACAGCTAAGGCCATGGTTGAAGAGATGATGAAAGATATGCCGGTAGAAGCGGCATTGCGGGGCTGGCCCACTGTCGAGCGTCCAAATAAGTTCCCGCAAGCTCCCTATCTTCCCCACACTTCTCATGTTATGCCTAAATCTATGAATGAATTAGTATCACAGTACGACGAACACATGTGTAAAGACTGCACCCATTGTCAAGGGTACGATGGTGTCTTTAACAGTGTTAAAGGCTTCTCCGAACATTACAAGCAATGCTGTGGTGCCGAAGACGACCAAGCTAACATGGCCGCACACGCACTAATGTATGCGCTAATAAGACAAAAACACGGTGTGCTGTGATAACTATTATTTCGGCTATTTGCGTAAAGCTGGCGGTTGGACATGCTGTGGTAGATTTCGAAAAGTGGTCGTAGGACGATCACACAAGAGCGTGGTACATGGCGTGTAACTCGGATTGCAATTGCCCTCGTTGCGAGGAAAAGAAGATGACGACTGCTAAGACTGGTGCGGCTGCTCAGTTCCTCAAGGCGATTGGCTTTGACGAAGCTGACATCAAGGCGATGAGCGACATGGTCGCGGACGCCACGATTGCGGCCAAGGCCGAACATGCTGCCACTACCGAGGGCGCACCGCATATCCCTGACCGCTGGATGGCCGGCCATATGCATGCTGTGCCAACCGCCGAGCAGATCAAGGTTGGCCCATCTCAGTCAGCTTCCGGTGGTGGAGCCGAGCACATGGTCAGCCAGTACTCCAACGATGCTCCACAGAAAGGACTGACGTTGGAAGCTGAACGGCTCGCCGCTGTACTTCATCAACTACAGGCGCAGCAGAAGTCGCTGACGTTGCTCATCGATGGCCACAACGGTCTTTGCGAGACTGTCGTTAAATCGAACGAATTGCTCTCTACCCTGCAAGATCAAAACCGTCGTATCACCCTCGTTTGCGCTGGCCTCATCAAAAAGGCAGAAGATGAGGAAGAGAAGGAGGATGATAAGAAGGAAGACAAGGAAGAGAGCATGCGTGAGCGTTTCGGCAAGGCGGCGGCTAAGGCATTGAAAAAGGCTCGCAAGCTGCATGCTAAGTCCTTACGTATCCGTGAAGCGGCCAAAACTGCTGAGGGATCGGATATTGAAGCTCTTAAATCGCAGAGCAAGCTCTTTAAGAAGGCAGCTAAGAGCGCTTTTGCGAAGGCATGGAAACTGTCGGAAGGTGTCATCGAGACGCGAAAGGCGGTCGATGAGTTCTTCCTCATGTATCCTTCGATGAAGAGCGAAACGCCGGAAGCGGGTGCATTGGGGGAAGCCAGAAAGGCGCGTAAGGAATGGAAAGCAGCCGCTAAGGCGGTGCAGGGCCATGGTGATGCGTCTGGCAACCAGTCTGACAAGAAGGACGGTGCCACTGGTAATCAAGACGACAGTGCTGTTAAAGCACAGATCGAAGAGATGAGCACCAAGATCAACAACGCTCTTGAAGGCTTCGGCATGCTTAAGACTACTGTTGGTGGTCTGATGGAAGCCGTCGCGGGCCGTCCGGTTACGCCCGATGTGGCTCCCCTGTCTCTGATGAAGGGTGACCCCGTCGCTGTCGTGAAGGCGCTTGATACCAAGATCGAAGAGATGACTGATCGTGGCGAGCTTGACCCTACGATGGAACATCGCGCACGTGACGTTCTGTCTAAGTATCAAGCTACCCGTGCAGGTCAGATGCTTGAAAGCACGTTCAAGGGCATCCTTGAAGGATCGCCGTTGCCCGTGCAAGAGATTTTCCGTCAAGCGGCCTAACGGACTGAGATATACCGAGAGGGACTTAGGCGATGTACGTAGACGAACAAAAGGCGCTTCTTGACGCCGGTATGGAGGTCAATCGCCTGTTCTCGGCGATCCCAGCTAGTGAGCCGTTCAAGAACGTCTATATGGGGATGATTACTCCTAACCGCCCGCCAGAAGTCGAAAGCTTCCTGGCTATGCGGTCGCAGCAGATGGAAGACTCTAATGCCATCGCGCGAGCGTTCCGCAAGAATACGCGGGCGACGGAGTTTCCCCGATTGGGTGAACTTCGCAAGTCGGGGATGGCCCCTCTCGCCAAGGCCAACCTCGATGTCGGGACGCTGACCAACTTTGCTCAGATCACTGGTGGTCAATCTCTCGGCTATGTCTCTCTCGACGTTCAGATGGCTCGCGGCACGGTGCGCCCCGGCAGCTTCACGCTGTATCAGGCATTGCACAAAACCCGAGCCTTCCAAGTAGTTGATTACTGGTCGTACGCATCTGATACCGGTGGTGGGTTGCCTGGTTCGGCATTTCAAGGTTACGCCGCTGCCGGTGCCGGTACGATGAATACTCAGGCCGGTAAATACTTCCTCCAAAACATCACGCTGAAACTGGCAACCAACGGGCGCGCGATCACCACCGCCCTCGCTGCACAGAACAGCTTTGTTGATGTGGCGGCGCAGGAAAACATCAACGCCGCTCTTACGGTTCTAGAATCATTGAACTGGGCGTCGTACTGGGGTCAGCCTTCCATCTACCCCAACCAATTCCTCGGTGCTTACCAGCAGATCAACGCCTACAACCCGCTTACCTCTGGTGCTAATGCTGTCGGGTCGAACGTCATTGACTTCCAGGCGTGGAACAATTCATATGCTGCTGGACAGGGATGGTCGCCGCAGCAAGCACTGTTTAACTTGATCTACCAGTGGGCTGCTCAGATCACGAGCTACAACAAGTTTGGTCGAATCACTCACGCGTTTATGTCGCCAACTTGCGCCGGTAGCTTGCAAGGTCTGACCACTACCATCCTCAACAACATCGTTACCGGGTTCCCCTCCAACGCCCAACCGGCCCCCATCTTGGTCAACGGCGACTTGCAGGGGATTCGGACCCGCTTCGGTGAAATCCAGTTCCCGGTTGACCTGTACATCACTGCTCGCGACATCCCCGCTCAGGGCATCAAGAACGGTGACGGCACCAACAACGCCACGACGGTCGCGCCATCACCACCCGCTACGGTGACTGTTACTGCATCTGGTGCAGCGGCGGCTGGCTCCATGTGGACGGCGACGTACGTGGCAGCATCGGGTCAGTACACCTACGCAGTGGCGGCTGTTGATGCCAACATGAACGAAAGCACGCTGACGTGGGGTGCGCCGGTTAACGGCATCCTTGCTGGTCGCGCTTACACCGTTGCCATCTCTGGCAACGCTACCGTGGACTATGTTGGTTTCCGCATCTATCGTTCTGGCCTTGGCGAGAATATGACTTCTCCCAACACGAACCCCGCTGCCCTCCGATACATCGGAACGGTGGCGGCAACTGGTCAGAACGCGACGTTCTCCGACATCAACACCAAGATTCCCGGTGGCGAAACTCTCTTCCTCTTCGATCTTGACGAACAGGACAACGCCATCGATTACCGCTACCTTCTGCCGCTTACGAAGATCGAACTCTTCGCGCAGAATCTCTACATGCCTTGGGCCGTGGCATGCATTGGCGGTCTGCGGGTTCGGGTGCCGAAGTTCCACGGAATCATCAACAACTACGTTGGTGATAACCCCGAGTTCAATCCGCTCTCCACCAACACTGGCTCGAACATCTAAGCACGTTCTCCTGGGTGGGGTTATGCTGCGTGACTAGAGGGGGCTAAGCCCCCTCTTTTTATGGAGATGGAGATGGCACAGATACTCTTAGTGCAGACTGACAGGTTATTCGACATCCCCACTCTCATAGCTAATCTCGTCACTATTCACGGTACAAACCCTATATCTGTGCTGTGGACAGGCGCAGACGGGAATCAGCCCGAGATTGCCGCTGCCAAGTGGGCGCAGAGTATGGGCATTCCGTGGTTAGCCAAGGGGCACGACATGGATACGGCGGGTGTCAATGACCCGTTCATGCGTGCCTACCTCCTAGTCAATAAGGCCAATCCGGGCGGGCTTTTGGCAGCGGGTGTCGGGCCTAAAGTCAACTCGGCTCATCAGGCTGCTAATGGGAAGAAGATACCAGTAACTCGGCTCTGATCCGTTTGACATCTACTCATACGTCTGGTAAGGTTCAGAACCCTGCCCTTTCTTTGGCCTCCCCTCTATGTGAGGCCCGGTTCTTTGGGCAGCAAACTGATGCCCCTCTGGCTGCTGCATCGCAACGAACTGTCCAACCCTCGTTGCTGGAGCGCGCCAGAGGGGTCTTTCTTTCCCGGCTACCCTACCCTGCCCAAACCTCATTAGTGCGTCCTGCGGCCTCCTGCGGCCTCCCTGCGGCTTCTCTGTGGTAGAGTGTAACCCTCGCTCGCCGCACAGGGAACTTGATAATGAAATTCTTGGCGCAACTGGCTCCCAATGGCTACATCTGCCAAGATTGGAAAGCACGTTCCAGGCGCTCTGGCTACGTGGACGGAATCTTCTTTCTGCGTGACGGCGGTGGACGCTATACATCTGGTATCTTGACCGATGAAGATATTATGAAAGTGCGCGCACGTGCCGACAAAGCAATTGTCTTAAGCATTGCTACCGAGCTTAGTGTTGAAGTCCAGAATACATTAGAACCCCACATCAGGAAGCGGCTAGCCATCGAGTAGCCGACTATTCCCCTTACCCGCCTCCTTGGGTACAATTTGATAGGAGGCGAAGATGCCGGGTTCCTACAGTCTAAATATTTATCACGGTGATACTTTCCACTGGCAATTCATGCTGTGGACGGATTCGGCTAAGACTGTACCTGCCGATCTAACCGGTGTCATCAGCAAAAGTCAGATACGTGACCGTCCCGGCGGCACTGCTATCGTGACTTTGACGACAGCAATAAACCTTCCCAACACCATCACGATGGATCTCAACGCTACTGAAAGCGCTAATCTGCCTTTGACGAATGGCGCATGGGATCTTCAGCTTACCTACCCAACTGGAGAAGTCATCACAATTCTGGCCGGTGTGGCTTACATCACGCCAGACGTGACTGACTCTGATACAGCTACGCCGACAACGAGTACGCTACGACGTGTTAAATGACAGATATTACAGTAGACATCATTGTACCTGATAGAACAAGTCAGGCGACGGTCAGGTCGCCGGGACAAATTGGTCCTGTTGATATTGAGGTACTGCCTCAAAACAATTATATTGATAGCTCAATCCCACCGACAAACTTTTTGGTTGATGTGTTGTTTCCCGGTTTGGGAACGCAGAGAATCGATGTCGAACTTGAACAAAATCACTTCCTTGTTGACGTAAATACATTTGAAGGTTTACCGGGGCCACCGGGAACTCTGTATATTTCCGATACCGCACCACTGACCGCCATTCATGGCGCGATGTGGTGGGACAGTAGTATTGGGCAGCTTTTTGTCAATTATTGGGATGGTAACTCTTTACAGTGGGTGATTGCCAATGGCGGTGTTCCCGGACCTCCCGGTCCTCCCGGCACAGGGAATATCATTGTTTCGCCGACTGAGCCGTTGGGTGCAACACCGGGTGACTTATGGTGGGATTCAACCATTGGTCAATTATTCGTTTTTTATGACGATGGTAATACTATTCAATGGGTTATTGCTAATAACGCTATTACGGGATTAGATGGTCCGCCTGGCCCGCCTGGTCCACAAGGACCAATGGGACCACAAGGGCCGCAGGGGATACCGGGATCGGGAGTTCCAGAAGCGCCAATAAATAGTACTGGTTATGGTAGACAAAACGCTGCGTGGGCACCCGTTTTATTGCATGATGGTGATACCTTCGACGGAGGTAACTTTATTACTAGGGAGGGTATGTTTTGAGAACTGAACACCTTAAAGAATACACGCAACATAAAAGCAATGCTCGTTGGCGTGGTATTCCAAATCGCACTTGGGCCTATCCTGGAGAAGAGGATTACCCTAATGGCTGATACCCTCCGAGTAAAGCGTCGGACTACTGGCTTACCGGGAGCACCGGCTTCATTGGCAAACGCTGAGATAGCGTACAATGAAGTCAACCACATCTTGTATTATGGCGAAGGTACTGGTGGAGCGGGAGGTACCGCAACCGTTGTCGTTGCCGTTGGTGGACCGGGATTGTTTAGCTCCACTCTTCCATTGATGAATGGTGCGGCAAACGCTGGTAGCACCTCAACATGGACTAGAGCAGACCATGTTCACCCCACCGACACTACCCTTGCGCCTATAGCTTCACCTAACTTTACTGGCATTCCCCTGTCTCCAACAGCCGTACTTGGCACTAACACAACTCAGATAGCAACAACGGCATTTGTCTTTAATGCCATTGGCAATCTACCTGTGGGTGTGAGTTCGGTCACTACAGGCGCAGGGCTGACGGGTGGCGGCACTGGCAACGTTACGATTGCGGTATCGGCTAACGGAATCACTAACTCTCTGCTGGCAACTATGCCAGCGCTCACTATCAAGGGCAACCAATCGGGTTCTACCGCCGCAGCAGCCGATCTTACCGTTGCTCAATTGATGACAATGTTGGGTGCGGCCCCTATTGCATCTCCAAGCTTTACGGGTACACCCCTAGCGCCGACAGCGGCTAATGGCACCAACACGACACAGATAGCAACAACGCAATATGTTCTTGCTGTCAGACATGACCAACTACAACCACCGACAAATGACGTATCGTGGAATAACCATAAACTAGTCAACCTTCTTGACCCAACAGCGCCACAGGACGCGGCAACTAAAAACTATGTCGATATCACTGTTCAAGGAATGTCGGCAAAACCGACAGCACAATTAGCGACGGCTGCGCCACTTCCCGCATATACGTATAACAACGGAACGCTTGGTGTTGGCGCAACTCTCATTGCGACAGCTAACGGAGCGCTCACCGTCGATGGTGTTGTAGTATCTAATAATCAGTTAGTGGTGGTTAAGAACGAAGCTGCTCAAGCCAACAACGGTCTTTATCAAGTTACCAATACTGGTTCTATAGCTGCTCCCTACGTTCTGACCCGCCAAGTCGATATGGATCAAGCTTCTGAAATGCAGGGTGCTTTTGTTCCTGTCGAGTTTGGGACTATCAACGCTAATACTCTGTGGCTCGCTAATCCCATAGCGCCAATTGTCGTCGGCACCACGGCTATTCCGTGGGTGCAACTCAACGCAGCGACAAGCATAAACGCTGGCAATGGTATTAGTGTTGTCGGCACAACAATTAGTGCGGTAGGTACTGCAAACCGCATCGTCGTCACCGGACCTGGTATTGATATAGCTGCAAACTACAGCGGACAAACGAGCATCACGGCTGTTGGGACAATTGGCATCGGTACGTGGAACGGCACAGTAATTGACGTGGCTCATGGTGGAACCAGCGCGACAACCCTGACCGGCTATACTTACGGACATGGAGCAGGCGCTTTTACCGCTTCTACAACTATACCAAATACGGATATAACTGGACTTGGAACCATGAGTACGCAGAATGCTAGCGCCGTCGCTATTACTGGCGGTACCATTGATGGTGTAGTTATCGATGGAGGCACTTTCTGATGCCTGACGTTCTGAGAATTAAACGTCGTCTGACAGGTGCCGTAGGTGCGCCAACAGCATTAGCTACTTCGGAGCTTGCTTATAATGAACTTGATAACACTCTTTATTATGGTCAAGGCGATAGTGGTGTACAAACTGCTTTGACCATTATCCCCATAGCTGGGAGGGGAGCGTTTTTACCATTAACTGGCGGCACTGTTAACGGCAATGTCGCGGTTTCGGGAACTTTCACCGTTAGTGGTGCGACAACGCATGTTGGAAATGTTATAAATTTATCAACTTTCTCGGTGAGCGGGGCCACTACATTAAGTTCAACTCTCTTGGTTAGCGGTGCGACCACACATGTCGGTGCGGCGACTGCGCCAACGGTCGCGACGGCTGATAGTAGCACGAATATTGCGACTACAGCATTTGTAAAAAACCAAGGCTATGCCACATCCGCAGCGGTTGCTGCTGGATACTTACCTCTCACGGGCGGCACCCTCTCAGGCCAACTCAACGGGACGAGCGCGACGTTCAGCGGCAACGTCATCGGCAATAATAGTGTTCAGAGCAATGGTGTGTATTTTCAAAATAACAACAGTACTTTTTATACACCGCAAAGTATATGGACAGGCAATGTTATCTACATTGGTAACCAGTCTATCTATTGGCAGAACCAATCTAACTGGATGTACACCAACGCTAACATGTACTCGGCTGGCGCGGTAGGCGTAGGTGGCAGCACGAGCATCTATTGGAATAACAATGGCGGCTGGATGTACTGCCCGGTCGGGGTTTGGTGCAACAACATTAATACCAACGGGATTCAGTGCAACGGCGCGACTGTAAACGCTGGCGCATTTAATGTCGGCGGTCCTCAATGGTCCGCCAACGGCGGATGGATGTATACCGGAAGTGCGCTGATGGGCAGCGATGTCGTTGTGAGTTACAGCGGTAACGGCTGTTGGTTACAGAGTCTTGGCGTGTCATATCGGCAATATACCAGCAACCAAATGACTCTGTGGTGGACGGGCGGTCTTGTTTACGCCGTTGTCGATAACAGCAATCAAGGATGGATTACTCTCAATGGCTCGGATAGGCGTTTAAAGCGCAATTTTGGTCCGGTTACGCGCGACTGCCTCGCGACGCTCAACGCAATTGTGCTGGAAAGTTTCGATTGGCCGCAAACCGTGCCGAGTCGGAAGCGCGTCAATCCCCAAAGTAACGCTGAACACGCACGGTTCGAGGAACAACCGTTGCGGACGCCGCATTGGGAAGTGGGTTACACCGCGCAACAGGTCCGCGAGGTCATGCCGGAAGCGGTTCCGGAGCCGCCGGAAGGCGGCAATCTAGGCGTCGATTTGCAGATGATGGTAGCCCACCTGATTGGTGCAGTACAGCAACTTACTAAACGTCTCGCTGCCGTGGAGGCCAGATGACTAATTACGCCGACGTGCCGCAGGCACATCTTCTTTACAGTGAGCTTGAGCGGACGCAGATGGCAGTAAGCAATCTGGACGGCGGGGGAACACTAATCAGTTTTAGCGTCGGCGCGCCACCAACCCCGATGGGTTTGCAACCGATTCCGCCAACCGGCACTGGGACAGTCGCGCAACAGGTGATGATCACGCTCGACACACCTCCCTCAGATCAGCTTATGACTGATTTGCGTGCATGGCTAGTACAGCGGCAGACTGACCTTTCTAATCAACTTGCAAACCTCGGTGTTCCTGACGCTCCATCATCATCTACTAGGAAAGTTTAAATGGTAGTCTACACCGACATACCAAGGCTTAACGCGCTCTATACAGAGCAGCAGCAAATCCGTGCATCAATCGCTATGATTGATGCTGGTGGTACGGTGTCTGCTTTGACAGTTGCACCGGCTCCCCCACCGCCTTATGATCCTGACTACCCTCCGGTGGCAGGAACACCATATCTTCCGGTTATTGTAGCTATCTACAAACCAGCAACAAAAAAAGTTATGGTTGCAGTACGTGAGATGCTTGTTGAGAGAGATAATGAAATTATAGATCATCTTGAAAAGCTCGAAGTTCGCCGGACCCCACCCGAGATAGGAGATGTCTATGCAGAACCAAGGGATTCCACCGACGACGATTCTAGGCGCGAAACTAGAGGCCCAACAGTGGAATAATATCTTCGCTTGTCTGCAAGAAGCTCCTTATCGTATTGCGGCTCCGCTGATACAAACACTGACTGAACAATTGTTGCCACAGGCGAATGAAGTACATGAACAGGCACAGATGACTAACGGTCACGATCATGGCGTGGGTATTAGTGTGAGCTAATGCTTGACTTCCCGGCTAACCCTACGTATGGCCAGATCTACGCAAGCGGTCCCTTTCAGTGGAAGTGGGACGGTGAGAAGTGGATTAACGGCTATGGTAGTTCGTCAATCGTCACGTCGGTTGCCGGGAAGACGGGTGATGTTATTCTCGTCCATAGTGACATCTCAGATTGGAACAGCGCTCCTATAACTTACGCGAATCTGCCGCCAGAGGTGCAACAGGTTCCGCTTGCCTTTCCCATAGCAGGCTTAGTTCCTCCCGGTGCTTTTATAAATATTATTATGCCGTGGGTGGTGACGGTTGCGGCAAACCTCGCCGGAACAGTGGCTTATCAAGGTACACGCACCACCACTAATGCGACTTTCATCTTCAACAAAATTAGTGCCGCGACAACGCCCCTCGGATCGGTTACCATTACTTCAACATCACCAACGTCAGCTATCTTAGCTGGTTCTGGTGGTTCTCTAGCAGTCGGGGATGTGCTTCAATTGCAAGCGCCAGCAGTGGCAGATGCAACATTGGCTGATATGTGTATCACTTTGCTGGTGAGCCGAACCTAGAGGTGGCAGATGACCGTCACGTACTCGAATGCTCTAAAAGACACTCGGATGACTTCCGTCATTACAGCGCTCGACGCTGGTGCGTCGTTTGCTACTCTTGAGATCGGTACGGCTGCTTATGCATCAATCCTAGCTATTATCACGATGTCAAAGCCGTCGTTCACTGAAGCAACCCAACAGATAACCATGGCCGGCGTTCCTAAATCGGGAACAGCGAGCGCGGGTGGTACCGCAGTCTCAGCCCGATTTAAAGATAGTTCCGGCAACGTTATTATCAATAACTTGACAGTTGGAACTTCCGCAACAGACATCGTTCTAAACAGTACGGCGATTTCGTCGGGCCAGACAGTAACGATCACCTCTGGCGTGATCACCCACGGGTGATGTATGCCGTGGCTCCGCTCTGGTTATTGTTGCCGGTGCGGCGAATGCTGCGAAGGTGATCCATTTCCTCATGATGAGGATGATCCACGCCGCTCGCCATTGATGCGGCAGCCGCCTGAGCGGCAGGGTTATTGCCCATTGTTGACTTTTCAGTCAACCGAAGGGCCGACAGCTTGTCTTGGTCATACAGGGATGGTACCGCCGGGAGAAGAAGACCCGTATTATATGAGCGGCTGTAATGTGTGGCCGACTGATCCGGGTCAGATAGTAGATAAGCCGCACTGCACCTATACCTTTAAGTGGGTGTGATCATGGCTTGGTTCTTTGGCGATGGCTGGGACTTATATGCTTCCCCGGCAGACCCGGTGCTCAATGGCTCCTATTGGGATACTGGAACCACTACACGTTATGTGTTCCAACCCGGTCGCTTCACTGGTAGCCGCGCCATCCAAAGTAACACGTCAGGCTCATGGCTGACCAAGGCGTCGAATAACAACGATACTATTCATCACTTTTGTCTTGGATGGCAGCAGACGGCGGCAATTTCGGGTACAACGCTCGGGTTCTATATCCAATTGACCGATAGCGCGACGGCTCAATGTAGTATTGTGTTCCGCTCAGATGGTGCAATTTTGCTAACATCAGGTGGGCCAACTGGGACGGCACTAGCAACCTATACCGGTGCCTTTCCCGTCGCCAGTGTATGGTATGCTTTTGAGATCGAGGTGGTAGTAAACAGCACGACGGGAAGTTTTACCGTTCGTAAAAATGGAAACACAACCGCCGATTTTACGCTTGGTTCGCTTAATACACGTGTCTCAACCAACAACTACGCTAACAGTATCACTATTGGCGCACAGGTCAACGTGGCGAGTCAGTATTGCGATGATTTTCTGTGGCGTAGTGATCCAACAAGCGTACCGTGGGTTGGCGATATACGATGCTATACGCGTATGCCCGCGAGCGATGTTCAGGCGCAGTGGACGCCAGCCATCAGCGGTGGTGCGGCGATACCCTTTCCCAATTTTCCCAATGCCGCTAATAGCACCACGGCGCTCTCAACCAATGCTCGCTATATGCCGTTCACACCCGATTGCGACGGCAACGTCACCTCGATCACTCTCGTCCAGGCGACGACTGGAACGGCGCAAAACATCAAGGGTTGTATCTATGCAGCCACCGGCCCCTTGGCCTTTAGCCTTCCATCTCCCAGTACCCTTTTAGGCACGGCGACCAATAATCCGATCAACACGCCCGCCGTAGGGCCATTTAGCTTCACCTTTTCACCAGCGGTCGCGGTGCAACGCGGGGTGCTCTATTATTTCGGGATCATCTGCGATAGCGCGGTCAACACCGTCAACCAGAACAACGGGACAATCAACGGCGGGTATGGCGGTGTCTTGGGCGGCACGACGACTTACGCAGCCTTTCCGGTAGCCAATCCACCGATCACGGTCAATTCTAATTACCCGATCTGCTTTACCTACAACCTCGTGCCGACTTCGGCGGTCAACCAGCCGATGATCGCTGAGTCGATGCAGGACGGGACAATTACCTATCTTTCTGGCAACGCGCTAGGACAATCCGATCTTTATTCCATTGCATCGATCCCGGTAACGCCCGCGACTGTCCTCGGGGTGGTGACACGTGCTATGATGGAAAAGACAGACGCTGGGACGCGTAATGTCTCCCTGAACCTACAATCTGGTTCGACGGCCAGTAGCGGCACTTCGACTGCACTTAATGCAAATTGGGCATGGATGTATCGCCTTGACCTAACTGATCCGGCGACGGGAGCGACATGGACAGCGAGTGGAATTAACGCGCTACAAATCGGCGCATCTGTTACAGCATAAGCTGGATGGACGATGGCAACAACTAAATCTAGAACGAGTATTTGGTCAGCGGTCACTCTGACTGCTGGGGCTGGCAATACAAATAGTTCGTGGATCGATCTCAGTGGTTCTTATGGCTCTACAGTCTCGGGTACTTTAACAAATGGCGGTACCGGACCAACTATCGCCGCTCAGGTGCAGATCCAGGTGGCTAATGACTACAACGCCGGCGCGCCGACATTACCAATTAACCTTGGTGGTGCATTTATCGCTTCTTTAACGGCGAGTGCAGTTTCTTATTTTACTGCTGAGATCCCTATAGGTTATTCAGCTATTCGCTTAGTCGCGGGGTCTAATACCGGGCAAAACGTGACGGTCAGTGCAGACCTTGGCAATGTCACAGCGGTGTAATGGGTGTCTTTAAATCATCTTTACCCCGAACGCAGCTAGCGCATAGACTGAACGCTGGCCTTATAGGGGCTTGGCTATTTAACGAGGGATCGGGGCTGATGCTCTATGATCTCAGCGGCAGCGGCGCACACGCAACGGTGACATGCGCCTTCCCACCGACGAATCCTAGTTGGGTCGCGGCCAACAATGGTTCCGCTCTCCACTTTGGCACTGGTGCGACCAATACCTACGCTCAAAGCGCCAATCCTGTCTCGGTTACCGCGACCGCATTTTCGGTTGCGGCGTGGATATCACCAACGGCAGCCTCGGCGGGCTTGGGACGGATTATCGAGATTGGCGATTGGCAGGCTCAGTACGTTCTTGGAATTGGGAATGGCGGCGCTGGCACCGGCTTTCACTTCGGTGTGAATGGTAGTTATACCGGAAATATCGGCGCGTCTACGGTTGGTCAATGGTCACATGTAGTTGGGACATGGACAGGCGCGGCAGGTGGAACCGGAACGCGTAGCCTATATGTTGATGGTGTTCTAGGTGAGGCGGTTGGTGGGGTTACTAGCCCTACCACTGTCGGAAACGTCATCATCACCATGTCTGCCTACGACGCCTCACTCAACGGTGGATATACCTGTAATAGCCCAATTTCCGATATCCGAATCTGGAACCGTACTTTAACGAGAGATGAAGTCAACTGGCTTAGAATGATGACTGGGCCTTAGTATGTCCGGTCCATTTCAGGTCCACCGGCTACCTTTTCTCAAAACCGGCGCTGCTGGCATTAGCGGCACTTTAAGTGCAACTAGTCCCGCTGATACAGCGGCAATAAGCGCCGGTAACACCACTTGGAACCCTTCTGATAAAACAGCAGGTTGCACACTTAGTGGTGGCAATCTAATTGCCACTCTTCCTGCTACGAACAATGGTGTTCGTAGTATCGACAGAGTTTCTAACGGAAAGTACTACTGGGAAGTTACTTTCACGACGATGGGAGGTGGCGTCACTGGCGTCTGCCTCGCCGGGACAGCACTCGCCAATATTAACTCGCAGACCTATCTCGGTACCTCCTGTTTTGTCATTGGCAGTACCGGGGCGATTTGGCTCAACGGGGTCAGTAGCGGCACGGTTGGCGGCACCTTAGCCAATGGCTGGGTGTGCGGCATTGCATTAGATGCAACTAATGATCTGATCTGGTTCCGTAACGGCGCGGCGGGAAACTGGAATAACAACGCTGCAAATAATCCAACAACCGGCGTTGGTGGAATTAGTATTAAAAATATCTTTGGCGCGAATATGGGCACTTATGCCTGCGCCAACGGCGGCAGCAGTTCCTCGACAATCACAGCGAACTTTGGTGCATCTGCATTTACAGGTACGGTTCCCTCTGGATTTATCAGCGGTTTTCCTAGTGGGACAGCACAAAATCTTGCTGCTGTAGCGACTACAGTAGGTATCGAAGAATGGGGCGTTCCGCTACCTACTGCTTGGTTTACACAGATAGGTACTGAAGTTTGGAGTGGTGTTTCTTCGTATGGTCCGGTAGGAGCAACCGATCTTACTGATACAGCATCTATTTCTGGAGGTATCTACGCTACTGGTACTCTTGCTGCCACAGATAGAACAGATACATGTAATATTTCGATAACTTCTCCGGCGTTGGCCTCGCTCGCGGCGACCGAAGCTCCCGACACGGCGGCTATCGCGGGACTAACGACGATGGTCTTATTCTCTAGTGTGTTGGAGAACGCATCTCTATCCTTAGCTTACGATTCGGTTTCTCTTATTGCATCATCGATGTATGCCGTCAATGGCGGTGGAACCGGTCGAGCAATGAATGTAACCATCAACTTGAGAAACGCGACGGCCTATAATTTTTCGGTACCGGCTGGACAGTCGCAGACAGTATCGTTATCGCCAGCAGTAACGGGAACATCGGTAGGTACACCATTTGGTACGACTGGAATCGACTGGGGTACAAGTAATGCTAGTTGTCGGTTCGGATAGGACAGATGGCAACTAAAACTCTATATCTGCTTAATACCACGGCGGCCACGCCTAACTGGATGGGGTCCATCCAGGATGGTGGCTCGGCTCCGACAGCGGTTGTCTCGACATTTGGTTGGACAGTTGCTAAAACCAGTACCGGTACTCCGTATTGGAAAGCGCGTATTGGTGCAACAGCGGCAGCAACCGTAGCCGCCGCGTCATCAACTATTACGTCACTTACCGCACCAACACAAGGCACCGGCTCGGGTGCAACCACAGCGGGTGATAGTTTCCGTAGTCAGGCGAACTATACCGGTGCGTTCATCGGCACTTTCGCTGCCGGGGCATGGACGTTCAATTTCGGCATGCGTTGCACTACCAGCAGTTCTCAAGCTGGTCATATCAATTTCCGTCTGTGGGCCTCAAACGATCCTAATGGACAAACGGGGGTCCGCGAAATCACTAGTGGCAACGTCGTCTGTTCGACGGTCACGTTATCGACGACAACGACAACCTATACCTCAACCGCCTCGCCGTCATTGCCGACATTCACGGTCAATGGAGACTACCTGTTTATTCAGGTCGAATGGCAGGAGACGGTCGCCAGCGGCAGCAACAGCGGCGACGTTAAGTTTTACATCTCTGCTTGCACGGTAGCCACCACTGATTTCCAACCAATCATCATTGGTCCACTAAGCGCCACTGACCCGACCGATACCTCTGCGATATCAGGGACAGTTATAGCGGCACCGGCTAGTGGTACGCTCGCCGCGACTGATGTTATAGACATCTCTAACATCTCTGGTAACGCCAATGCTTTTGGCCCGTTATCGGCAAACGATCTAATCGATACCGCAAGTAGTGCAGGATCGGTCTACTGGACAGCGACGCTCTCAGCGACAGATCTAGTCGATAGTGCGATAATCGCGGGTACGGTGGTGGCGACAGGGGCAAGCGGTACGCTCTCCGCCATCGATCCAACTGACCGAGCATTGTTTACGCAGTATTATGTTCAGGGACTAACCCAGCGTAATTCTGCGCCATCCACAACGGTGGTTGGGACTTTGCCCAATGCTGTGGGCAGCCGTCACAGTCTCAAAATAACCATCTCCTGGGTGGGTTCGTTTGGCGATAGTGTTATTAACCTTCAGGATGACCAGGGAAATCTTTACCAACTTGTAGATTATCTTTACAGCGCGGCGACGACTTTCTGCGTCCAGACCGCGTTTTTAGAGAACATTACCAATGGCCCAACAACACTGACCGCGACCTTGAATGCGGCACGGGCGCAAGCATCAATCGTCATCGATGAGTGGGCGACTTCGGGTGTACTCGACGGGCACTCCATCGAGATTAATGATACTACCACTACTGGTACCGATAATATCACATCCGGAAGCATCACGACGACGGGTGCTGATCGCGTCTATGGTTCCATGGCCTCTACCGGGAATCAGCTTTGCGCTACCGGGACCGGGTTTACCAGCGAACAAATCGGCACCAGCAGTAATCGGTTTTACACACAGGATTTGTTGCAAGCATCGGCGGGTTCAGTCGTCGCAACATGGTCATACCAGGGCAGTGGCACTGATATTGAAGTCGCCGCCCTTATGGCGTTCCAGTCGGTAACCGCTCTAGCGGCGACCGATCTGCCTGACACGGCTTTGATTTCTGGACTTGTCAACGCATTTGGTACTCTCGCCACGACTGACCTGATTGACACTTCTGTAATCAATGCCTTAAGTGCATGGAATGCAGTTCTTACTGCTACTGACATTACAGACACTTCTAATATTGCGGCTACGTCTGCGTGGCAATTAACACTATCAACAACAGACGCACCTGACACTTCTTCCATAGCTGGAACAGTTGGGTGGAACGCCGCTCTAGCCGCAACCGAAGCTACTGATACTTCAGCCATTAGTGGAAATATCGTTACGGTTGCGTCCGGTACGCTTACTGCTACCGATCTCATAGATACATCTGTAATTAGTGGTCAGGTTGTATCGCAAGGAACTCTTGCTGCTACTGACGCGATTGATACATCAAATACTTCCGGCACAGTAGCATGGAGCGCTACACTTTCCGCTACTGATCCAACTGATACTGCTGTTGTTAGTGGCACGGCGACATGGAACGCGGTCCTTGCTGCCACTGAACCACCCGACACATCAAATATTGCCGGTTCGGTCTATCGAGCTATCGCGCTAGCTGCCACTGACCCAACAGATACATCAGTCGAAAGTGGCACTGTCGCTTGGACGGCGACCCTCGCCGCAACTGACTTAATTGATACCGCCGCTATTAACGGCACATCAACATGGAACGCAGTGCTGTCGGCAACGGGGCCGACAGACACCGCGAATCTCGTCGGGTTTGCATATTTTGCTGTCACTGGTTCGTTTAATATAACTGAACCAATTGATACTGCTGCTTTAACTGGTACCGTTATCTCCGGTCTTTCCGCCGTTCTGACTGCGACTGACCCAACAGATACAGCAGTCTTAAGTGCGACAGTTACCGGCCTTGCTGCGACCGATCCTATCGACGTAGCACAATCGCAAATTAATAATAATATGTTGGTTAGTTACACGCCTGGAAATACGCGCAGCGGCGCGTTCTGGGTTGGTGGGTTTATCATCCCAACCACTAATCAAACTGTAACTTCAATTGGTTGCCTCGCTGGAGTTGGTAATAGTGGGCCAACAACAGTAACCCTTGTAGATCAATCAACAGGAACAATTCTCGCTGATACTACAGTAAATCTATCTGCTCCTAGTGCCAATGGCTTTTGTTATGGGCCTATAACGCCAACGCTGTTGACGGGAGGTCATACTTACGTACTGGCGGCAAACTCTGCGCCAATGGCTGGATGGGCCGATGTTAACGGCTCGTTTGCTACTTATGGTGCTGATTTCACAGGTAACGGTGGTTGCTATAACGGAAGTGAAGGCGGCGTTTATACGGCGGCTGGCGGCTGGCCTTACTGGCAATACGTTGGTGTAGATTTAGTCTATACTGTTACGGCACCTGGTTTTAATGGCTCGGTTCAATGGAACGCAGCCCTAGCTGCTACCGACCATGCTGATACTGCTAATATTTCTGGCACATCAACATGGCAAGCAACTTTAGCGGCAACTGAGTCAACTGATACTGCGGCAATTTCGGGTACGGCTACGTGGAACGCGACACTTGCCGCAACTGATCCAACTGATACTGCTGCACTCGTAGCATTCGCTTTCTTCCCGATTACCGGCACACTCAGCCGAGCCGATCCAATTGATACAGCGGCTATCGCGGGCCAGGTACTCAGTGGTATCAGTGCCACTCTAGCTGCTAGCGATCCTACTGATCTGTATGGTGGTGCTGGCACCGTCATAATGAACGGTGTGGTGTCAGCAATCGACCCCACCGATACAGCATCTATTTCTGGTCAACTGAATGTCTTTGGAACGCTGGCTGTAACCGACCCTGTTGATCATGCATCAATTGTGGGTAGTGAAGCATGGCAGATGATACTAAACGCTGTTGAAATTCCAGATCATTCTTCGCTTGTTGGTCAGATGGTTAGTAGTGGTGTACTGTCTGCGACTGACGTAAGAGACAGTGCTTCAATCAGAAGTGGTGCTAGAGCCGCAATCCGTGTCTTGGTGATGGCCTAATGGTACAAGCAACACCTTTATGGAAGTGGGATACTTCGACACTGCCGGTGCCTACGGTGGTTGGCTACCCGACAGCTAACGGCTTCTCCAATACGAAGACAGGACTACAACCGCAAGATCTACAAGACTTTGTCGGTGTCCCGTTGCAGTATTATGGAAACCCTCCAAGGCCAGTTCCGGCTAACGTGCTTCTTGAATGGATTCGTTGGGCAGAGGATTCGGTTGAACAAAACACTGGCCTCTTGCTAACCCAATGTTGGATAGCGTCACCACCTTGCGTGACTATGGATCAAACACAGGCTGTTGGCCTCACCGTCAATACGACGGATGGTTATCAAAAGCTTGGTTTTGACTACGATATGGCCGACGCTGCCTATGACTTCATCTTCCCTCGCGCGCAAGACGAGGGTTGGATGATGTATAGCTTACGATATAAACCGGTAACGCAGGTCGCATACGGTCCTCTATCACCAAACGCTATTCAACAGATCTCTTACATCTATCCGCTGTTGAATGAGTATTTCCGAGTGCCGCCGCAGTGGCAGGTCGAAGACCATGACTTCGGCCTTGTTCGCCTTGTCCCGGCTACCAACGTTCAGATGCTACCGCTGTTCGCCATGCAATTGGCGTTCATGGGTTTCGCTAATAGCGTTCCCGGTGGAATATGGATGCAGTTTAAGGCGGGTCTGCGACCCTACGATTACCAGAACCGCTACTCTTTCATGCTCAAACTAGTGCTGGCGCAGGCCGCAATCACCGGCCTTAACGCTATTCAAGGCACTATAAACATGGGTATGTTGAACTCACAGATCATGGTTGACGGTCTGCAATACAAAACCGGCTATGATCCTAAAGGTGCGTTCAACGCGCTCATCGAAGGTATGACAAGACAGCGTGATGAACTACTGGGAATAGCGCGAAACTTTACTGCTGGGCCGGTGTTCACAACGATATAATGCAGTTAGCCGCTGTAAAATTCACCGTAGGAATCTTGCGCAGCCGCTTTTCTTGCCGCAATAGCAGAATCTAGTTCTTTAAAATACCCGACGAGCTTTTCTTTGCCGTGCTGGTGGACGCGAACTCGCCATGCATTATGATATTTATTCCACGAGATTCCTTTATACCCACTAGTATTATCTAGTCTTAGTTTTAAGTTACACATATTTTCTCGGTGAGTTGATTCTCGTAAATTACTCCATCTATTATTGGAACCATTTTGGTCTTTGTGATCTATTTCGGACTTGGGCCATTCATTCGTCATCATGTACCAAATTATATTATGGGCACCGTATTTGATATAATTTATACAAACAACTATATGGTCATGGCTTTTGACACCGGCAGGTTTACCAGCAAATCTTCCGTTCCACTTTGGAGGAACGTCAGATCTTGTCTTCCATATTAATTCACCGGAGAATTTGTTATATCTAAATATAGAATGTAGATAATCTGCTTCAAACGGAGGCTGCTTTGGACTTGGCATTATTTAAAGTCCATAGTTTTTTTGAAGTCTTCCCTCCAATTTGGAATAGGGAAGTCGAAAATCTCTCCGAAGCTTTTTGACTTGAGTACGGTATAGACCGGACGCGCGACGGGAAGTGTTCCTTCTTCAACCACCCATCCTTGATCTCTGTACTTCCACATTTGGAGGATGGCTTCGGAGAAATTCTTCTTCCAGACTGCCTCTGATGTGGCGAAATGATAGACATCAGCAAAGAGCTTGGTCTGATCAGTATCTATAACATGTTTTACCGCTTCGGCCACAAGCCGAGCCGACGTTGGCGCGCATAGTTGCCGTAGAACTTTGATAGGATTATTCCGACTTAACCCTTTACCATCGAGAGCCTGGTTTATGGGATCTGTCGGCCCGCCAAAGGTTCTTCCGTAAATAGAAGATAGTCTTATAATAAGATAACTTTCGCCGCAGATTTTTACCATCTCTTCTCCGCGTAATTTAGACAAACCATACAGACCTGACGGGTTGGTTTGAGTATCTTCGTACAATCCCGCTTCATCGCCACTGAAGACGTAGTCGGTGCTGAAGTGGATGAAGAGTGCGCCCACTTTCTTAGCGGCATCGGCCATGATCGCCGGCGCTGTGCAATTGACTTCGAGCGCTTGGAGGGGATTGGCTTGACAGGCTTCCATGCCATTCATGGCAGTGCAGTTGATCACCACCTCTGGTCTGTCGGCAGTGATCAAACGCCCGATTCTTGATACGTTCTCAACTAAGTCGCAATCGACCCGATTTAGGGGATGCACTTTGTGGTTGCTGTTCGCTAATAACATCAAAAGCTCTCGACCCACTTTCCCGGTTGTCCCGAACAGCAAAATTCTCATTGTGCATTTCCAAAGGTTGGGTGTCACGGAATAATGTTGCTTTGCGATCTTTCTGTGAGACAACCGGAGCCTGACCCATCTTCAGACCCCACGTAATAATGAGGTCAGGGTCATTCCACAGTAGGTCTTTCGCGTATGCGTCCTCGTAATAGGTAGAGCATTCGTACTGAACGATAGCTCCTTGAGCAAAGCTCATGAAACCGTGAGCAAACCCCGGTGGCACCCATAATGCTTGGCAAGTTACATCGTCAAGAAAGGCGGTGATGTGCTTACCGTATGTCGGAGAACCGGCGCGAAGGTCAACTGCAACATCTTGTATTCTGCCGGTGATGACACGAATGAGTTTCCCTTGGGGGTTAGGATACTGATAGTGCAACCCTCGTATTGTCCAAGGGACAGAGTAAGATACGTTTCCTTGTACGAATTGCACACCACCAGTGGCTTCCTCGATGTCACTTACTCGGTGCGATTCTAGGAACCTGCCTCTGTGGTCCGCGAAGATGGATGGGGTCAAGATCAACACATCCGGGATCAATCCCGCTCTTTCTACTTTCATGCATCCCCTCAACGTAGGCGCGAACGGTTCGTTCGATACCCTGACGTAGACTGACGAGGGGGGAGAATGCAAGAACTCTTTCTGCTTCAGACACGTCCATGGCTATCCGCTGTGGACCACCCCAACCATCTGTCAACTCAATGGCTGACGGCAGAATAAACTCGCTGTTGTTTAGCATGGCATCATGCATGAATGTTATAATCATCTCAGCTAGGTCTTTAATAGAGATCTCTTCGGGATTCCCTATGTTAAAGATCTGGTGGGTGCTCGCTTCTAAGGCGACGTTGATTGCATCGATTGCATCATCGATATAAATCCACTGCCTTGTCGGCGTTCCGAAGGCGTTGAGCCTGATTGGCATTCCGTGAAAGGCCGCTTTAATGAGATTAGGGATAAGCTTACTCGCTTCTTGCCGAGGCCCATAGATATTGGCGAATCGAAGTACGGTGATGGGGATATTAGTATGTAAGCGGTAGACGTTAGCCATACGTGAGATGATCGCCTTGGAGGCGGCATAAGGT
>Ga0126373_10000578_pt1 | contig 24357 bp, 25 predicted proteins | sample PanSoiMetPlot_11_FD_92545 | JGI IMG/M metagenome (GOLD analysis project Ga0126373, IMG submission 92545) | Tropical forest soil microbial communities from Panama - MetaG Plot_11 | ecosystem: Environmental > Terrestrial > Soil > Tropical forest > Bulk soil | place: Panama | collected 2016-02-17 | reverse complement strand
GGACGGCATGTGCTGATCGCGGCCGGTTCCGGCATCACGCCCGTGCTATCCGTCGCGGCGTCAGCTCTCGCCTGCGGTGCATCCGAGGCGACGCTACTGTACGGGAACAGGCGAGCGGAGTCGGTGATGTTCGCCGACGAAATCGCCGACCTGAAAGACAGCTATCCGGCGCGGTTCCAGCTTGCGCACGTGCTGTCACGCGAGGCACAGGAGGTCGACCTGTTCAGCGGGCGGCTCGACGCGGCGCGGCTGCGCCGGTTGCTACCTGCGCTCTGCGATGTCACTGCCGTCGATCACTGGTGGCTGTGCGGTCCGTACGGCATGGTGACCGACGCGATGGCGGTGCTGGCGGATTTCGGGGTTCCGGCAGAGCGCGTTCACCGCGAGCTGTTCTACGTCGAGGACGTCCCGCCAGAGCCGGAGGGGCACGTGGAGCAGCCGCTGACAGGCGGCTGCGAGGTCACGATCGTGCTTGACGGGCGGCAGACGACCACGACCATCGCGCCCGGCACGGCGGTGCTCGACGGGGCGCAGGTAGTGCGCCCCGACCTGCCGTTCGCGTGCAAGGGCGGCGTCTGCGGCACCTGCCGGGCGCGGCTCGTGGACGGCGAGGTCAGGATGCGGCGTAATTTCGCGCTCGAGCCCGCGGAGGTCGAGGCTGGCTTCGTGCTCACGTGCCAGTCGCTGCCTGTCAGCGAGAAACTGACTGTGGACTACGATGCCTAGGTCGGGGGGCGGTGCCGGTTAGCATGGCTCGCATGCCAGCCGACCGGAGCCGGCGGACCGACCCGAGCCGGTCGGCCGGCCTGGAAATCACCAGCCCGGCCAATCCGCGGATCAAGCAGCTCGTCGCGCTGCGGCGACGGCGCAGCCGCGAGCAGGCGGGCGTGACGCTGGTCGAGGGCGTGGCTGAGATCGAACTGGCGCTCGCCGCCGGGGTCCGGCCCCAGTCGCTGTACTTCTGCCCCGCGCTGGCCAGCCCGGAATCGCTGCCGTTGGCTGGCCGGGCCCAAGGACTCGGTACCGAGGTCGTGGCCGTCAGCAAGACCGTCTTCGAGAAGATCTCTTATCGCGAGGGTCCAGACGGCTGGCTCGCCGTCATGCCGTCTGTCGCCACCACCCTCGACGGCCTGGAACTCGGCGCCCAGCCGCTCGTGCTCGTTTGCGCTGGCCTTGAGAAACCCGGCAACCTCGGCGCCATCTTGCGCACCGCGGACGCCGCCGGCGTGGCAGCCGTGATCGCTGCCGACCCGGTTACCGACTGGGGCAATCCGAACGTGGTGCGCGCGAGCAAGGGCGCGGTGTTCTCCGTCCCGGTGGCGTCCGCGACGAGCGCGGAAGCGCTGGACTGGATCGCCGACCACGGCCTGCGGATCGTCGCGGCGACTCCGGACGCGACGCAACTCGTCACGAGCGCCGACCTGACTGGTCCAACGGCGATCGCAGTGGGCGCAGAGCAGACGGGGCTGAGCTCGCAGTGGCTCGAACGGGCCGACGAGACGGTCCGGATCCCGATGTTCGGCAAGGCCGACTCGCTGAATGTCTCGATCTCGGCGGCAATCATCACTTATGAAGCGGTACGCCAGCGTACGCACGCGGGCGACGTGAAATCCGACCAGCCGCTTCTGTAATCATCGGGGTATGACCGATCTCTCGCTGCTCCCTCCGTCTGCCCTGATCGATGGCGCGGATATCCGGATCGGCGGCTGCTCGCTGACGAAACTTGCCGCCGAGTTCGGCACGCCGGCGTTCATCATCGATGAGCAGGCGCTGCGCGCCCGCGCCAGAGCCTTCACCGGCGGTCTGCGATCCCGGCACCGGCGCAGCCGGGTATGCTTCGCGACCAAGTCGTTCCCGTCGGCTTCCATGATCAGCGTGCTCGCCAGCGAGGGCCTCTGGCTCGACGTGGTCGGCGCCGGCGAGTTGTACATCGCGCTGGCCGCTGGCGCGGATCCGGCCGGCATCGTTATGCACGGCAACGCTAAATCCGATGAGGACATCCAGGCCGCGCTCGACGCCGAGATCGGCTACATCATCGTCGACGGCATGGATGACATCGAGCGGATCGACAGGCTCGCCCGCATGCCCACGGCGGTGCTCCTGCGCGTGAGTCCCGGCATCGAGTCGCACACGCACGCGGCGCTTGCCACTGGCGGCAAGGCGTCGAAGTTCGGCGTTCCGGTCGAGCACGTACCAGAGGCCCTGGCCCGGATGCAGGAGGCTCCGATGATCAGGATGCGCGGCCTGCACGCCCACATCGGGTCGCAGATCGTCAACCTCCAGCAGTTTGAAGCGGAGGTGGCGGCGCTCGCGACGCTGGGCGCTTTCGAGGTTTATGACCTCGGCGGCGGCCTGGGGGTCAGGTACGAGCCAGGTGATGTGGCGCCGACCATCGAGGAGTATCTGGACGTTCTCGTCAACGCGGCCCACCGCCATCTCGGTACCGAGATCGACCTGCTCATCGAGCCGGGCCGGTCGATGGTCGCGCCGGTCGGCGTCACTCTGTACCGGGTGCTGACCATGAAGCAGTCCGGCCTGCTGCACGTCGCCGTCGATGGCGGTATGGGCGACAACCTCGAGTACCCGCTGTATGGCCAGCGTTTCACGCCGATCGTTGTCGGCCGCTGGGACGAGCCGCTGGTGCTCGCTGATCTGGTTGGCCGCCACTGTGAATCGGGCGACATCGTGACGCCCGAGGTCATGCTCCGCAATCCGCATATCGGGGACCTGGTTGTCGTGCCGGTCACCGGCGCGTACTGCTTCACGATGCTCAACAACTACAACGGCGCGCTGCGGCCGCCGGTCATCTACTGCGCCGATGGCAGCGCGCGCCTCGGTGTGCGGCGCGAGGCTCCGGCCGAGCTGCTCGCCCGGGAGCTTGGCGTGCTCGCAACGCACTCGGCGTGAGTCCCGGCTGGCCAGGCGCGGCTAGCTGCCGAATACGCCGAGCACAGTCAGCACCACCAGCGTGAGCGTCGCGGCGGCGAACACGCCGTGCGCGATGACCGCAGGCAGCGGGAAGTTTCGCTCCGGCGGCCCGAGGTCGCGCGCTAGCTCTAACGTCGAGATATCGCCCGGGCCGCCGACCAGACTCAGGCGCCCGGCCTTGAGTTCCGCCAGGCTGCGGCGCGCCGACCGCGTCGCCCGGTATACGCCGAGCCAGCGGGTCGCCATGAAGGTGCCGAGCGTCGCGGCGAGCAGCACAGCACCGGCGGCGATCCAGGCCAGCCGTTCCTGGTCGACGATGACGTAGCCGATCCAGACGAAGAGCCCGCCGAGGGCCAGCACCACGTGCGATGTCAGCACCGCCGGAGGCAGCCGCGTGGCCGCGACAGACTGGAATTCTCTGTCGTACTCGATCAGCCAGATGGACAGCAGGTACAGTCCGACGCCCGCGGTGACTATCCACGTGAGGAGCGCGATCAGGCTCAAGGGGTCACCTGCCCGGAAATGCGGGTCACAACGTGCTGCGGCACCGCCGGGCCGCCTCGGCGAATGTTATCTGCTTATTACGACGAATCAGGCCTAAATCTGGTTCACCGGCCCGCCCGGCCGAGCACCAGCACGCCTGATGTGGCGAACATGCCGCCGTTTCCAAGGATGACGCTGATGTCGGCGTCCGGCACCTGCGCTGAAGCCTCGCCGCGTACCTGACGCACGCCCTCCTGGATCGCGAACATCCCGTACATGCCGGTGTGCGTGTAGGACAGGCCGCCGCCGTTGGTGTTGAGCGGCAGCCGGCCGCCTGGCTCGGTGTTCCCCTCGGCGATGAACGCCCCGGCTTCGCCCTTGGCCACGAAGCCCAGCGCCTCGACACCGTAGATCGGCACGTGCGCGAAGGCGTCGTAGATCATCAGGTGCCGCACGTCGGCGGTGGTGATGCCCGCCTCGGCGAACGCGGCGAGGCCCGCCTGCCTGAACGCCTCCGATTCGGTGAAGTCCACCATCTGGGAGATCATCGGCGTCTCCATCGCCTCCCCGGTGCCGAGTACGTGGACGGCAGGCTTCGGGAAGTCGGCAGCGCGGTCGGCCGCTGCGACGATCAGCGCACCGCCCCCGTCCGTGACAAGGCAGCACTCCAGCAGATGGAACGGGTAGGCGACCATCCGCGACGCCAGCACGTCCTCGACGGTCATAAGGTCACGGAACATTGCCCGCGGGTTCTGCGCGGCCCACTTCCGCTGCGCGACGGCGACGTACGCGAGCTGCTCGTGGGTGAGCCCGTATTCCTTCATGTACCGCAGCACCGGAATGGTGAAAGTGCTCGTCGGGCCCGTTGTTCCGTACGGTGCCTCGAACTGTCCAGGCATCGATGACCCACCACGGGGGAACGGGCTCGCGCCCACCCTCGAGCGGCCCGATTCGCCGTGCGTGATCAGGACCGTCGTCGCATAACCCGCCCGGATCGCGGCTGCGGCGTGTCTGACATGCAACAGGAACGAGGTACCGCCCACGCCAGTGCCGTCCATCCAGCGCGGCGTGATGCCGAGAGCGTGAGCCACCTGCACTGGTCCGGGCGCGTTGACGGTGGCGACGCCGTCGATGTCGCGCATAGCCAGGCCAGCGTCGGCGACGGCATTGACCGCCGCCTCGATGTGCAGCTGGAGGGTCGAGTGATTAGGTAGCTTGCCGACGGCGTCGGTCTCTGCGGCCCCGGCGATGATCACACCGCGGTCCTGGCTCATTGCTGTTCTCCGACCGGCGCGAAGACGGGGAGGCTGATTTCACCGCGCTGCTCGAACGTCACCTGCAGCGCCATATCGAGGACGAGGTCCTCGGGGGTGTTCGGGACACCCACGATATTCGTCATCATCCGCGGGCCCTCGGCGAGCTCGACGACAGCGATGGCGTACGGGCCTTGGTCCTCGAAGCCAGGGGCGGGGCGGTGGTTGATCACATACGAGTAGAGCGTGGCCTGGCCGCTCGCCGTAAACCACTCGATGTCAGTGGAGCCACAGGCCGGGCAGATGGGTCGCGGGTAGAAGTATGGCTTGCCGCAGGCCAGGCAGCGCTGCAGCATCAGCTCACCGCGGGCGCAGCCGTCCCAGAACGGCTGCGTCTCCGGCGTCGGCTGCGGAATGGCCTTGGTCATGCGGGCCGGCCCGCGATCGGTTTGAACGACCGCTCGACCTGCTCGGCCAGCTCGCCGAGCTGCCAAGGCTCCTGCCCGATCAGGCGGACGACGGGCGCCATGTTGTTGTAGAGCGAGACCTCGAAGCCGGACGAGTGCACGATCCGGCCGGTCAGCCAGCCGGACCGCTCGCTCGCGAGGTATGCGACGACGGTGGCGACGTTGTCCGGCGACCGCCTGGCGTCCTCGTCGGACGGCCGGTCCGTGCGCCGCCTTTCGGTCGGAATCGAGTCGGTCATCCGGGTGGCGGCTGCAGGCGAGACTGCGTTGCACGTCACGCCGTACTTGCCAAGGGAGTTCGCGCAGGACCAGGTGAGGCCCACGATGCCCATCTTGGCGGCGGCGTAATTCGGCTGGCCGGGCGCGCCATGCAGGCCAGACACCGACGTGAAGTTGATGATGCGGTTCTGCGCGCTCTCCTCGCGCAGGGAGCGCCAGTGCGCGGCGGCGAACTTAGATGTGTTGAACGTGCCCTTCAGGTGCACCCGGATGACGTCGTCCCATTCCTGCTCCGACATATTGAAGATCATCCGGTCGCGGAGGATCCCGGCGACATTGACGAGCACGTCCAGCCGGCCGAACTCGGCAATAGCGGTCTTGATCAGGTCCTCGGCAGCCGCGTGATCCGAGACGTCAGCGCCGCTGATGATGGCCTTGCCGCCCGCGGCGGTGATGTCGTCGACGACCTGCTGGGCCGGCGTAGCGTCGGTGCCCGATCCGTCGACGTTGGCGCCGAGGTCATTGACCACCACGTCCGCGCCCTCCGCGGCCAATAGCAAGGCGGTGGACCGCCCGATGCCGCGGCCCGCCCCTGTGACGATCGCGACCCGTCCGTCCAGGCTGCCCATGCAGCTCACCCGACCCTTCATGATCAGCGGATGCCCGATACTAGAACGCTCTTCTGGAATTATCACTGAGACCCCGGTCACATGCACCAGCGATCTCGGCATCTTGCCGGTGAATCGCTGCCACGACGATCGGAGCGGCACAACTCGCGACCTTCGGCAAATGCGGGGAGATCCGCGCCGGTACCCAGCGTCTGGCCGTGCCTGAGTGGACTTCAGAATATGATCTGAATAGACTGGTGGTGTGTCTGCTGAGCCAATTGACGTCGTAACGTTCTCTGATCTTTCACGCAATCCGCGAGCCGTCGCCGAGCGGGCCCGGCGACTCGGTCGGCTCCGGGTGACCCACCGCGATGCTGCCGACTTCTACTTGACAGCAGCCGACCGCGAAGAGGAACGCGACGAGAACCTTGTAACCGCATCCCGGATGTTTGCCGCCATGGCCCGCACAGAGGTCGGCTCACATGCGGTGGCCTCAGCGCTGACAGAGGTGTTTCCGTGGACACAGCACCTCTCGAGAGCCGAGCGTATGGACTTCTCCGCTGAACTGATCTCGGCGCTATCTGATGCGGCTGAGCTCATCATCGACAGCAACGCGCATGAAGTCATTGCGGGATGGCGTGCGACCGCGCGGGTCAAGGCTGACAAGCGCGAGTACAGCCAGGCAGTCGCGCCGACGGAAGGCGACTACGGCCCGGTCGAGTGTCTCACGTGAGTCCACGCAGAGGAGACCGTGTGACCGTGCCCCCTGTATCGGAGCACTGGGACGTGCGGTTCGGCACAAGCGACGCAGTCACCGGCTGGGAAGAGTTATGCCGGCACGCCTTAGCGAACACGACCCGCTGCCTTGAGACGCTGAGGTTGGATCCGCGAACTGGCCTTGGCCATGACCGACAGCATCGGCTTCGCGGCGACCTGGCGACTCACCGCCACAACCGCCAGGATCTCGAACAATGGGAGTACGAAGTCACCAGCGCTGGGCGCGTTCGCTATGTGCTGGACGACCGGACGCGAACTGTCTGGCTGATCTACGCCTCACCGCGGCACCCCAAGGACACAGACCGGTAGCTGGGCGCGGCCGGTTAGGGGATTCCTGTACGCCGTGGCACGATGCTGAGATCGGCACTGGTGAGGCGGTGAGCAGGACGTGACCGAGGCGCAGGCCCGGAAGCCGGGTAACGCGTCCTGGCAATGGGGACGCACAGCGCAGACGCAGCGCGCGCTCCTGGACGCCGCGCGAGACGTTTTTACGAAGCAGGGCTTTGCGGAGGCCAGCATCGCCGACGTGGTCGAGCGTGCCGGGTCGAGCGTGGGCAGCCTGTACCACCATTTCGGCGGCAAAAGCGAGCTGTTCCTCGCCCTGTGGCATGAGCACCAGCAGGCCTTCGAGGCAGCCGCCAGCGCCGCGGTCGCCGCGGCGAAGCAACGCGGCGTGACCGACCCGGCGGAGCTGTTCGCCGCCGGTGCCCGGGCTTTTCTGGATGGCAGCTGGCAGCGTCGCGATCTGGCGATGCTGTTCTCAACCGGCGATGGTCCACCCGGGTTCGAACTGATGAAGCGCCATCGCGGTCACGAGTGGGTCCGCCAGAACGACGCGCTCCTCCGGCTGCCGGATACGTCGGCGGACCGGTTGTATGCGGCTGTGCTGACGTCGGTGATCGGCGAGGGAGCGAGGGAAGTCGCGGCGGCCAGGACCCGCGCGCAGGCCGTCCACATCATCGACGCGGTCATCGAGTACGTGCGGCGGCTGATGGCTGCCGGGCCCGCACACCCGCCCAGCTCTCGGCGCAGCGGCTAGAACTGAGCTTGTTTCGGCCTGGTCAGCTGCGGTTGATGGCAGCGATCTCGTGCTGCATCGCCGCTTCAAACGCGTCAATGTCGTTAAACGCTGCGAAAAACTGCTGGTCGACCCGGACATGGCGCAGCGCGTCCCGAGCACCGCCAGCGGCGTCGATGATCGCGGCCTTGTAATCCGCAAGATCGATCGGGCTCGGGTTGCTCTCGGCCTCAGCTATGTAGCCTTGGAGCGTCAAGGCGTCGCGCTGGACGGCAGCCCGGTTAAATGTCAGGTCGCCTTCGAGCTTGTACATGGTCACCCTGACGTTCTCGAACGACACTCCGCCACGGTTGTACCAGCCAAGGAACCCGAGCTGCGCTGCGGTGAAGGGTGGCGGAGCTGATGCCGCCCGCAATTTCGGCGCGGCGAGATGGAAGATCTGCTCCGCTTGGGACAGATCGCCGTTGTCGGTGCTCATGTAGATGACCACCACATCGTTCTGCCTCGTCAGAACGGTTAGCTTCGGCGCTCCCCAAACCGCGTTGACCCCGAGCCCGGCGACCGGCTGGCCCTCACCGAAGGTGCGCTCGAACCCTTGCTCGCCAATCCCGCGGAAGTAAAGGAACTGGACACTCTGGCTTGTCACCTGGTCGGTCGCAGCGACGCCTTCGAAGTAAGTGCATCCCCGGCCGCCCTCGGTTTCAGGCTGCTGCGCCAGCGACACTCGCGTGACGTTAGATCCCGTCACCGCGGCGATCTGATCTGCCGATACGTACGGACACGTATCTGGCGCAGTACCGACGTACCGGGGTGCCGGCTCGCCCGAACCGGCACCGCTCTGGCTGGCACACGAAGACACGAGGGCGCCGGCCGCGATGATCGTGATGACCGACCACCGCGCGCGCCAGGCTCGAGCTGGCGGGCGTCGCGATCGTGGGCGCAGTGCCGCACTCGCCACGTGGACGAAGTGCATGATCAGCACTATAAGTGCCAAGAAGCTGGCCGGCAGATCTTGATCAGACTCTGTCAGTCCCGCGCCGCGACGGCCTTGACACTGGCCGGGCGGCCAGGATTTCATCGGTCTAGAATTCGATTCTAAGATTCGCCGTGGCCGTGCCGAGGGCGCAGTCGTCCAGCCAGGGGAGGCTCCTGTGGAACTTGATCTAGGCCCGGAGATTGCGCAGTTCCGCGCCGAGACGCGAGCCTGGATAGCCGAGCACACCCCGCCTGGCTTGCCGGAGCTCATCGACTGGAACAACGTCGTCACCACCGGCGGCTACGGCAGCGAGCTGCGCGCCGCTGCCATGCAGCACCAGCTGCATGGGGATTGGGAACGCGAGCTGGCCGACGCCCAGTTCATCTGCCCGCAGTGGCCGGAGGAGTTCGGCGGCAAGGGCCTGGATGCCGTCCGCGTCTCGGTTTTCAACGAGGAACTGCACCGGGCGGGCGTGCCTCGGGTCATCCGCGGCATGGGCGAGAGCCTGGTTGGCCCGTCAGTGATCGTGCATGGCACGCCGGAGCAGCAGGCGTACTTCCTGCCCCGGATCATTTCCGGCGAGGACGTCTACTGCCAGGGCTTCTCCGAGCCCGGCACTGGCTCGGATCTCGCCGGCCTGCAGACCAAGGGCGAGATCGACGGCGACGAGATTGTCATCACCGGCCAGAAGCTCTGGACGTCCGGAGCTGCTCGGGCCAACAGGATGTTCGTGTTGTGCCGGACCGACCCGACCGCCGAGAAACACGCAGGCATCTCGTTCGTGCTGATCGACTTCAAGGATCCAGCGGTCACCTATCAGCCGGTCCGGCAGATGTCCGGTGCTGCCGAATTCTGCGAGGACTTCATTGATGGTGTCCGGGCACCGTTGTTCAACGTAATCGGCGGGCTGAACAACGGCTGGCGGGTCGCGATGACGACGCTCGGCTATGAGCGCGGCGGGTCAGCCACGATCATGCATCTGGCCTATGAGCGCGAGTTCTGGGAACTGGTCGAGACCGCGCGCAAGCGCGGCAACAGCAGCGATCCCGAGATCCGGCAGAAGCTGGCCTGGGCCTACAGCCAGGTCGAGATCATGCGCTTCTCCGGCCTCCGCGCGCTCGCCCAGCTAGCTCAGGGCCGGCGGCCCGGACCAGAAGCGTCGATCAACAAGCTGTTCTGGAGTGAGTACCACAAAAAGCTCGGCGAGATCGCGATGGATATCGAGGGCACCGACGCCCTTATCCGGCCGGACGGCGACGGCTACACGACGACGCCCTGGCAAAACGTCTTCCTGGCCAGCCGCGCCGGCTCCATCTACTCAGGCACGAACGAGATCCAGCGGAACATCGTCGCCGAACGCGCGCTGGGTCTGCCCAAGGAGCCGCGGGTGAAGGCGTGACGGAGGACGCGAGCGGAGCGGGCGCCGCCACTGCGTCGCGGGCGGCCGCCCGGCAGCTGATCACAACCGAGCGGCTGCGTGAGTTCTTCGCGCCGCGAAGCATCGCGCTCGTCGGTGCGTCCGAGACGTCCGGGTGGGCCAGGTTCATCGTGGCCGCCAGCAGCGCGGTCGGCTACTCCGGGCCGCTGCTGCCGGTGCACCCGAGGCACGACAAGATCTTCGGCCGGCCGGCCGTCCGCACCCTGCGGGAGCTGACCGAACCCGCCGATCTAGCCTTCATCCTCGCGCCGACCGAGGCGGTCGCGACAGTCATCGAGGACGCCGCGGCCGCGAGCGTGCGGAACGCGGTCGTCCTGGCTTCCGGCTACCGCGAGGCTGGCGTCGACGGCGTGGCGCTGGAAGATGGCCTCATCGCGACGGCCGCGAGCCACGGCATCGTGGTGCTCGGGCCCAACTGCCTGGGTTTCCTCAACACCGCGGCCAAGGCCGCCCCGTACGCGCTGACCGTGCCGCTACCGCTCACGGCCGGCCCCGTCGGCATCGCACTCCAGAGCGGGGCGTTGGCCAGTGTGCTGCTGGCTTTTGCTAGGGCGCACGCGATCGGCGTGAGCACGGTGGCGAGCCTCGGCAACGAGGCCATGATCACGACCGCGGACATGCTCGATTACCTGGTCGCCGACGAGCAGACCAAGGTCATCTGCATGTTCCTGGAGGAAATCGGCGACCCGGCCGCGTTCAGCGCGGCGGCGGCGCGAGCCGACGAGGCCGGGAAGCCGATCGTCGCGCTGAAGGCAGGTGCCAGCCAGGCTGGCCGGCAGGCGGCGCTGGCGCATACGGGTGCAGTCGCGGGCGACGACGCAGTAGTAGACGCCGCACTGCGGCAGCTCAACATCATCCGGGTGGCTAGCGTCGAGGAACTGCTCACGACGGCGGCGCTGCTCGGCTACGACCGGCATCCGGCCGGCCGCAGGATGGGCGTCCTGACTGCGTCGGGCGGGGCGTGCGACATCATCGCCGATCGGGCCAGCGCGCACGACATCGAGATTCCGCCGTTCTCGGACGAGACGACAACCGCGATCGCGGCCCAGCTGCCGTCGTTCGCGACCGCCCGGAACCCGCTCGACGTGACCGGCTACGTACTCGCCAACGCGCGGACAACGACGCTGACGGCCATCGACCGGGCGCTTGACGTGGCGGTCGAGGACCCAGGCCTTGACTTTGTGCTGTTCACCGGCATTACGATTCCCGACGCGCGGCCGCCGGACGAGACGGCCGCGCGCCTGCTTGAGGCCCGCCTGGACTGGGTGGCGCAGCGGCTGGCGTCGGCGCCGATCCCGGTGATCCCGATCGCGTCGACGTGCGTGGACGTTAACGGCTACGCCAGGGAACTGCTCGGCAAGCACGACATCCAACTGCTCGGCGGTATCGAGCTCGGCGTCAAGGCGATCAGCAACGCGCTGCGGTGGCAGGAACGACGTGGTCAGGTCCGGCTGCTCAACGCCAGGCCGGACCGCCGACCGGAGGCGATCGCGCCATGGTCAGAGGCGCGCGCACGTGACCTGCTCACGGCGGCCGGGTTGCCCGTAGTCCCGGGTCGCGTGGCGTGTTCGGCCGACGAAGCGGTGGCCGTCGCGCGGGATCTCGGCACCCCGGTAGCTATCAAGATCAGCTCCGCGGATGTCAGCCACAAGTCGGACGTGGGCGCCGTGCTGCTGAACCTGTGCGGCGACGAGGCCGTTCGGGCCGGCTACGAGCAGGTAGTCGCCGCCACGAAACCCCATAACGGCGGGAACGAGGTCCTTGTCACATCAATGCGCACCGGCGGTGTCGAGGTCTTGGCTGGCGTGACCATAGATCCTGGCTTCGGGCCGGTGCTCGCCGTGGGGCTCGGCGGCATCTGGGTGGAGGTGCTGCGCGACACGAGCCTTCGGGTGCTGCCCGTCGGCCCGGACGAGGTGCGGCAGATGCTTGGCGAGCTGCGCGGCCTGCCGGTGCTGCTCGGCGCTCGTGGTGGCGCCGCCGCTGACCTCGACGTACTGGCCAAGGTCATCGCAGGCATCGGCGAGCTAGCTGGCTCAGTGCCGGGCTTGCAGGCGCTGGAAGTAAACCCGCTGTGGGTCAGCGGTGACCGGGTTGAAGCGCTGGACGTCCTGGTCATCGCCGACCAGGACGCTGACGATGAGTACATCAATAACGCGAACGGAGCCGGATAGATGATCTTGGGTGTCAGTGCCGAGCAGGAGGAGCTGCGCGCCTCGGTCCGGCGGTTCCTCGCCGATCGCGCGCCGATCTCGGCGGTTCGCGAGCTGATGGACACCACCGACGGACTTGATGCTGGAGTGTGGCGCCAAGCCGGCGAGCAACTGGGTCTCCAGGGGATCGCGATCCCGGAGGAATACGGTGGGGCTGGCTTCAGCTTCGCCGAGCAGGCGATCGTGCTAGAGGAGCTCGGCGCCGCGCTTTATGGCGGACCGTACCTGGCCAGCGCAGTGCTGGCCACGACGGCGCTGCTGTCGAGCCGGGACGAGAACGCGAGGAAGAAGTACTTGCCGGGCATCGCCTCGGGCGAGGTCATCGCCACGCTGGCTTTTACCGAAGAGGATGGGTCGTGGGATCCGGACGCCATCCGGCTGACGGCCGTCGACGGACCAGACGGCTGGCGGCTTGACGGGCGCAAGAGCTTCGTGCTTGACGGACACACGGCGGACCTCATCCTCGTCGTAGCGCGTACCGGAGATGGGCTGAGCCTGTTCGCGGTTCCAGGCGACGCAAGCGGTCTCGCTCGGACTGCGCTACCAACGCTCGATCAGACGCGGAAACTGGCCCGGCTTGAGTTCGCTTCCGTTCCGGCGGCGCTGATCGGGTCGGTCGGCGACGGCACTTCGGTGCTCAGTCACGCGCTCGACGTCGCCGCGATCGCGCAAGCGGCCGAGCAGCTCGGCGGCGCGCAACGGGCGCTCGATATGGCAGTCGAGTACGCGAAGGTGCGGCATCAGTTCGGACGACCGATCGGCAGCTTCCAGGCCATCAAGCACCGCTGTGCGGATCTGCTGCTGGAAGTCGAGTCGTTGCGCTCGGCAGTCCAGTACGCGGCTGCGGCCGTCGCGGAGGGCTCAGCCGAGGTGCCGGTCGTTGCGTCGCTGGTGAAGGCCTACGCGTCGGACGTCTACTTCCACGTGGCCGCCGAGAACATCCAGATACACGGCGGCATCGGCTTCACCTGGGAGCACGACGCGCATCTGTACTTCAAGCGTGCCAAGGCGAGCGAGCTGTTCCTCGGCGACGCGAGCTACCACCGTGAGCACCTGGCTACGCGCATCGGCCTCTAGCAAGAACTAGATGTTAATCGCCGCGTCTGTCGGCGGATCGCTGAGGCGGTTGCTTAGTTCGTCGGCGAGCCTGCGCAGGTCCGAGATACTCGCGAGCTCGTTAAGGACTTGCTCTGACGGCAGGTACCGCGTTCGTCTGCGCGTGCCACAGGGCCGATCGCCGGGGTTGTCGCGCCTGCTATCAACCGAGCTCAGGTCCGTCACGGCAGAAGACAGTAGCCAGGAACGGCCTTCAACTGTCGCTGCGACACGCCTAAAGGATCTTGACTTTACGGTTTGACGACCCGTAACCCTCGCGGTCAGATGCCTGACCCCGCGGCTTGGCTAAGAAGTGAGCACAGACGCGAGCGAGTCCAGCGCTGATGGCACGAGGGCGTAGTAGGCCCACTTGCCCCGCTTGTCGCGAGTAAAGATGCCCGCATCTACAAGGATCTTGAGGTGGTGAGAGATCGTCGGCTGCGTGAGGCCGAGCGGATCGGTCAGGTCGCAGACGCACGCCTCGCCGCCCTCGTGGGCTGCGACCATCGAGACGAGCCGTAGCCGCGTGGGATCGGCCAGGGCCTTGAGGATGCTGGCGAGGTCGGCTGCCTGGCTTGCTGTTAGCGGCTCTCGCAGCAGCGTCGAGCAGCACTCGTCGGCCAGGAGAGGAAGCCCTCGCCTGGGCTGGACACTGACGGTAGCTGTACTCACCAGGCCAGTATGCGCGACGAATTGACATCCGTCTATTCGTCGGCGAGGCTAGTACATCGACAGACGTCTATCCGTGAGGAGCGATCGTCATGGCTGAACAGACCGAAAGCATTCTGCGTGAGCAGGTCCGGTCCCGGTATGCAGAGGCAGCTCGCGCAGTGCTTGAGCCGAGGGAGGGTGTCACGGCCCAGTCAGTCGAGCGTGGTGCCGCTGGTTCGTGCTGCGGAAGCGGCTCCGACTCATGCTGCGGGACCGGCTCTGCTGCGCTCGACACTGCCGATTGCTTCGGCGGCTCACTCTACGGTGAGGGAGATACCGACGGGCTGCCCGAGGAGGCGGTCCTGGCCAGCTTGGGCTGCGGTAACCCGCTGGCAGTGGCAGACCTGCACGAAGGCGAGCGCGTTCTCGACCTGGGCTCGGGCGGCGGAATTGACGTGCTGCTGTCGGCCCGGCGTGTCGGCCCGTCCGGGATCGCCTACGGCGTGGACATGACCGACGACATGTTGACGCTGGCGCGGGCGAATGCTGCCAAGGCCGGCGCTACGAACGTCGAGTTCCTCAAGGGCGAGATCGAGGCTGTGCCGCTGCCCGATGCCGCCGTGGACGTCGTGATCTCCAACTGCGTGATCAACCTGTCCACCGACAAGCCCGCGGTGCTCGCCGAGATGTTCCGCGTTCTGATGCCGGGCGGCCGCATCGGCATCTCCGACGTGGTAGCCGAGGACCACATGACAGCCGCCGACCGGGCTGCCGCTGGGTCCTATGTTGGTTGCATCGCCGGGGCGCTGTCTCGCGGCGAGTACCTCGACGGCCTGGCTGCGGTGGGCTTCACCGACGCGTCAGTGACCTTCACTCACGAGGCCGCACCGGGCATGCACTCGGCCATCATCCGGGCCGTCAAGCCCGTCTCGGCGTGAACGCTGCCGTCGGCAGGCGGCTGCTGGCCGAGTTCACCGGGACCGGGCTCTTGGTCGCGATTGTCGTCGGTTCCGGCATCTTCGCTACCCGGCTGACGGCCGAGCCGGCGCTGCGCCTGCTGATCAACTCACTCGTGACGGCGCTGGGTCTGGCCGTGCTGATCCTCGTATTCATCTCGGTAAACGGCGCGCAGTTCAATCCGGTGGTGACGGCCGTGGACTGGATTCTCGGCCGCCGCACCTCACACCTCTCTGCCCCCGGTATAGCCGCAGCCGTCATCGCCAGCCAGGTCGCCGGGGCTCTCGGCGGTTCGGCGCTCGCCGACACCATGTTCGGCGCTCGTGTCCTCCAGGCTTCGACGCACCACCGGGGCGGCGCGCCAGTACTGGTAGGCGAGGTCGTCGCAACTGCTGGCTTGCTGCTGGTCATCGTCGCGCTCGCACGGACGGACCGCATGCAGCACGTTGCCTGGGCGGTCGGCGCCTGGATCGGCGCAGCGTACTGGTTTACCTCGTCAACCTCGTTCGCTAACCCTGCCGTCACTATCGGCCGGAGCCTGACCGACACCTACGCCGGCATCGCTCCGGTGTCCGTCCCGGCCTTCATCGGCGCCCAGATCGTCGGCGGCGCGATCGGCGCTGCGCTCGCCGTCTTCCTGTACCCGCTTCGCCCTCGCGCGGAAGAAGCTCCGCTCGCGGGCTGATCACGGAAGGCAACCAACGTGGCAGACATTCCCGAGGTGCTCTTCGTCTGCACCCACAATGCGGGCAGGTCCCAGATGGCCGCCGCTCTTCTCGACCACCAAGCGGCCGGCCGAGTCCGCGTCACGTCGGCCGGATCACAGCCAGCGGATCAGTTGAACCCGGCCGTCGTGCAGGCGATGGCCGAGATTGGGCTGGACATCTCTCGCGAGTTCCCGAAGCGACTCATGAGCGAGAAGGTGAAGGCTGCCGACATCGTGGTCACGATGGGATGCGGCGATGCATGCCCCGTCTACCCAGGCAAGCAATACCTCGACTGGGATCTTCCCGACCCCGCCGGACTTACGTTGAACGAGGTCCGGCCGATACGCGATGAGATCGGTCGTCGAGTCGCAGCATTGTTCGCAGCTATCCAGTCCGGAAGTCGGGCAGATCGCTAGCGCTGGGTAACAACCTTCGAATGCCCGCAAGCGGAGCACACGGGTCGCTTCTCAAGGCTGGCGGCGGGCGCACCGAGGCGCGTGCGGACGATACTCGCCCACAATCGTCGCGAGCGGCAGCGCAGCCAGGAAGTCGGATGGGCCGTCGAAATCTGGCATCTCCGGCAGGCCGCGCCGATGCCCTCGGGTCGTGCGCGTCCGACCCGGCGCCCCCCGGCAGGCCGAAGCGAGCGGCCAGGTCGGCAGCCCTGCGGTTAACCTCCTGGTCCTCGTATCAGGCGGCGGTATTCAACAAGTACGCGCGGCGATGGAGCTGGAGCGTTCTGTGCACGTGTTAGCCGGGAGACCGCGCTTCTGCAGACCCGTTACGCGCTAACTTCGAGGCGCTGAAGTACGGGCCCGACGCGGGCTGCCACAGCAAGATGATCGCGGCGAGGCCTACCAGCAGTTCGAGTCCAACTTCAGCGACGAAGGCGGGGCTGGGGTGGCTGCCAAAGCGGGCAGTGAACGATAGGACGAGGGAAGGGACGAACAACATGAGGTAGCCGACAAAGAAGGCCACGGACAGGCCCCGCGACCACCCGCGGCCTGCAAGGGCCATCGACGCGGTCCACAGCCAGGGGACGCAGCCCGCTGCCGTCACGCAGATCCCCAGCAACAGCCCGGGCACCCCCGAGCGGATGTCTCCGGACGGGCGGTCCCACTGCGTGGTGACGAAGCCGCCTAAGGCCGCGGTGAACGCGGCGCCCGCGATCATCACTCCCCCGGCCCACTTCACCACTGCTGGCATCCTGGGCTTGGCCGCCAGCCCGGGCGCGGACGGCTGGCGGTCCTCATGACCGTGCGATCGTGGCGGGGGATACGTCATGCCTGCCCTTCTGGCCTATAAGCCAGTATCCGTACGCGCCGATCACGGCCGCGCCTCAGAAAGTGATCAAAACGGCTACCTCAGCAGCATCCCCGCTGCCTCGCATAGGAGCTGCGCCGTCTGGCCAGGGAGATCAGACTTGGCGGCGGGCGTAGCGGACTGCGTGCGGGCGGTACTCGCCGATAATCGTTGCCTGTGCCAACGCGGCGAGGAAGTCGGCGGGCCCGTCGAAGTCCGGCATCTCCAGGTAGGCGGCGCCGATGCCCTCGGGGTCGTGAGCGTCCGAGCCGGCGCCGCCCGGCATGCCGAAGCGGGCCGCCAACTCAAGAGCTAGCCGGTTGGCTGCCTGGTCCTCGATCTTGGCGTTGAATACCTCAACGATGTCGGCACGGCCGGCGGCGCACAGCTCAGCGGCGACTGGGCCGAGGCTGGACCGCCCTGTGTCAAACGGATGGGGCAAATAGATCAGGCCACCCTGGGCTTTGATGAGCCCGGTCACCTCGACCAGGGGCAGGACGTACGGAATCCGGTCGGTCAGGAACAGCCCGATGACGTCGCCCTCGCGTGTCCGGATCTCCTCGCCAATAAGCACGCGGGCGCCCATGCCGCGCTCGGCCGCGGCGACAGCGGCCGCGGTCACGTTGTGGTCGGTGATGAACACAACGTCTAGCTGCTCTTGCTCGACGCGCTCTGCGAGCTGGTCGATGCTGGTGACGGCGTCGCCCGACAGCGCGGTGTGCAGGTGGCAGTCGACCCGAACCCAGCCGTTCCTGCTCATCAAGCCTGCGGGAGCGGCACGCCGAGCTCAGCCAGTAGCGCCTGTGAGTACGTGACGCGACCTGTCAGACCTCGTGGGTCGCGATGACAGAGCATCAGCGCGGCCTCCGCCATCACCGAAGGCGGCTCGGAGTTGGCAGCTCCTTCGGTGGTCAGGTGGTGGAAGATCGTGCCCGGTGTCGGCACCACCTTGGTCGGCGACAGCGCATTCACCGCGATGTTGTCGGGATAAACCTCGGCGGCGAGTCCGGTCGAGAACCGTTCGATGGCCGCCTTGCACATTCCGTACACGGTGCCGCCGCGGCCGGCGAACGCGCCGGGCGGCATCGTCGGGTGCACGGCCGCGATCGAGGAGATGTTGAGTATCCAGCCCGCGCCGTCCTCGCGCATGCCTGGCAGGACGAGCCGGGCCAGGTGGAATGGCGCCTCAACCTGGACGGCGAACATCAGCGCGTACTGCTTAGGGGTGAAGTCCTCAACCTTGGTGAAATACGTGACGGCGGCGTTGTTGACCAGGATGTCAGGCGTGCCGAGCTGGCGGACCGTCTCGGCAACCAGCCGCTCCCGGTCCTCGGCCTTGGACAAGTTCGCCGTGATCGCGACGGCAGTGCCGCCGTCGGCCCTGATCTGGTCAGCGGTTTCGGCGATGGTCCCGGCGAACTGCGACGTGCCGGGCTCAGCAGTTCGCGCCGCGACGGCCACCGCCGCGCCCTCAGCGCCGAAGCGCCGCGCGATCTCGGCGCCGATGCCGCGGCTTGCACCTGTCACGATGGCGACCCGGCCGTCCAGCAGACCCATCCAGTGCCTCCGACGAAGTCTCGATGCAGGCGACGTCTGGCCGCATGCAAAGTTCACCCGGAACCCAGCGGTGGAGCGAAATACTAGAAGCGTGTTCTACTAGGCCAATTGGACTCACCCGGGCCGACCGTGTCAATGCGGTTGTCCGGCCCGCCGCGCTTGGAGGCCGAAATGCCGCTCAATCACAGTCTTGTCGGCGCACCGGGAGAGGCCCATGAGCGCTCCTGGACATCCACCGATGCGCTGCTGTACGCCATCGGCGTTGGCGCGGGCCTGGGTGATCCGCTCCAGGAGCTGCAGTTCACGACCGAGAACACGGCCGGAGTCCAGCAGCAGGTGCTGCCCACGTTCGGCGTGCTGCTAGCGCAAGCCCGGACGTCCGGCAGCCTCGGTGACTTCGATCGCGCGATGCTCGTGCACGCCGAGCAGTCGATCGAGCTGCACAAGCCGCTGCCCGTGGCAGGTACCTTGCGCACAACGGCGATGGTTACGGGCATCTACGACAAGGGCTCGGGCGCTCTGGTTGAAACCGAAAACCAAGCCGTAGACGCCGCCACTGGCGAGCCGATGGTCACCACGCGCGGCAGCACGTTCATCCGCGGTGAGGGCGGCTTCGGCGGCGACCGCGGTACCGCCGAGCCGTGGGAGCTGCCCAACCACGCCCCCGACCACAAGGTAACGCAGCAGACCAGACCCGAGCAGGCTCTGCTGTACCGGCTGTCGGGGGACCGCAACCCGCTGCACGCCGATCCGGCGTTCGCCGCGCGGGGTGGCTTCAGCCGGCCGATCCTGCACGGCCTGTGCACGTACGGGTTCACCGGTCGGGTGCTGCTTCACGAGCTGTGCGGGTCCGACCCGGCCCGGTTCCGCTCGATGTCAGGTCGGTTCAGCAGGCCGGTCCTGCCGGGCGAAACGCTTGTCGTGTCCATCTGGACCGGCGAGGAGGGGACGGCTCGGTTCCAGACGGCCAAAGAGGACGGCACCGTCGTTATCGACCGGGGCACCGTCCAGTTCCGTTAGCCAAGCGCTCGTGGCGTAACCCGAGGTATCGCGTCCTGGCGCATAACCTCGGCCGGGGAGGGCAAGTCGCACGAGGGCGGCGGTAATCGCGCCGCCTGGCCAAAGCATCGAGGAGGGCGCGCATGAGCACCGAGAAGCCGGAGATCGATTTCCCGGGCGGGGATCCGCCCGCCGAGTTGGAGATCACCGATATCTGGGAAGGCGACGGCGCCGTCGCCAAGGCGGGCGATAACGTGCGCGTCCACTATGTCGGCGTTGCGTACTCAACCGGCGAGGAATTTGACGCTAGCTGGAATCGCGGAGATCCGCTGGAGTTCCGGCTCGGCGTCGGACAAGTCATCGCGGGCTGGGACCAGGGCGTGCAGGGCATGCGAGTCGGTGGCCGTCGTCAGCTTGTCATCCCGCCCGACCTTGCCTATGGCGACCGCGGTGCCGGACGCTCCATTGCTCCTGGGGAGACCCTGATCTTCGTCTGCGACCTCGTGTCCGCATGACATCGTCGCCGTGACGGGCGGAGCGCGCCAGAGCCCGCCGGTAGCAGCCCACGTCATGGGCGTGGCGAACCGATTCCTTGACCTGATCGATGAGAGCGCTCCCGGCCTCGTACGGGCCTGTACCTGCGCGGATCTCTCGGCTTTGGCCAGTGCTTCGAAGGCCAAAGCGGCGTCGACTTCACGGCAGTGCTGGCTGCCTGGCCGGACGACAGCCGATGCGATGCCCTCGCGACCGCGAATTCCGCGGTGATCGCTGAGTACCCGCATCCGCACATCGAGGATCGCGCCGCACCGTCGGCATATGACGACGATCCAACGGCTCGAGGCAGTGGCACGAGCGGGTTCACCGCCATGGCGATCGATGCCGGACTGGCTCTGGGCGCGGTAGCCGACACGCCAGTCAGCTAGCTCGGCGGCACCGTACCCGGAGTTCTGCAACGCTGATGAGCGTGGATCCGCATCTTCCCCAGCCGGGACGCTCGGTCCCGGATCCGGCTCTCGTCGTGCTCGCCGGCGCGTCCGGGGCGGGCAAGTCCCACTGGGCCGCCGAGCGTTACCTGGTACGGGAGATCGTGTCGTCCGACCTGCTCCGGGCGGTGGTCGGCAGCGGCGAGCATGACCTCGACGCTTCGGTGGACGCGTTCGCGCTGCTTGAGCAGATCGTCGCCGCGCGGACGCGGCGGCGGCTGACGACCGTGGTCGACACGCTTGGGCTCGACGCCGAGCGCCGGCTCGCCTGGCTGGCGCTCGCGCGACGCTCGGGCCTGCCAGCCGTGGCCGTGTTGTTCGAGACCGAGCCGGCGGTGTGCCGGGCGCGCAACCGGTCTCGCGAGCGCCCCGTGCCCGCCGCGGTGCTCGACGCTCAACTACGCCGCATCCGCGATACGGCGAGCCAGCTAGCCGCCGAGGGCTGGGATCTCGTGCTGCGCCCTCAGGCGGGTGGCGATGCCCATCGGCTGGAGCCCGGACACTCCCCGGGCAGCAGGCAGGCGGCGGACCAGCAGCGGCTCGCGCCGGTTGAGCTGGAATTTGTCCTGCAAATCTCGAGGTTCAACTGGGCGGACGAACCAGCTGGCTGGCTCAGGTCTGTCGCCCTCGCCGCAGTCGAGGCGGGCTTTACCGGTCTCGCACTGATGGACCATCTCATCCAGATACCGCAGGTCGGCCGCGCCTGGGAGCCGATTCCTGAACCGTGGGTGACCCTCGGCATGCTGGCCGGGCTTGATACCGAGCTACGGCTCGGCACCCTGGTCACGCCGGTCACGTTCCGCGCACCAGGCATCGTGGCCAAGGCCGCTGCAACGCTTGACGTGCTCAGCAACGGCCGGGCTTTCTGCGGCATCGGAGCAGGCTGGTGGGAACGCGAGCACGCCGGATTCGGGCTTCCCTTCCCGTCGGCAAGCGCCAGGCTGGACCTGCTGGAGGCGGCCATCGAGACCATGCGCGCGCTCTGGCAGCCCGGTACCAAGGAGTACAAGGGCGACCGGGTATGGCTGCCCGAGACGACGTGCTATCCGCGCCCGGTGTCCACTATCCCTGTCGTCGTCGGCGGCGGCGGCGACCGGACGCTCGGAATCGCGGCGCGGCTCGGCGACGCCTGTAACGTGCCGTCCGACGCGGCAACATTCGATGCACGCCTTGACGTATTGCGGGCGCACTGCCGGCAAGCCGGTCGTGATCCGGCGGAAGTCGCGGTAACTGTGCTCGACGTCCCGGTGGTCGGCCGCGATCGCGATCACGTGGCCAGCCTCGTCGAGAACCTGCGCGGCCGGGTGAGCGCGGCCGCGTTTGCGCGCCAGCACCACGCCGGCGTCGCGTCCGATCACGTCGGGCGTTACCGCCAGCTCGCCGAGCGCGGTGTCAGCACAGTGTTCGTCGCCTTGCCAGACTTGGCAGGTCCCGACGATCTGGCCCGCCTCGCGCCGATTATCGATGCGTTCGCGTGAGCGCGCCGCGGCTTCATCTCGATCGCACCGCGGGCGCGGGACGGCCATCCTCGAGGTACACGAGCGGGCGTTTGCGCGGCGCGCCATCCAGCCGACGCACGGCCAGGACGCGCCTCCGGATCGGCGCACGCAGCAGCGAGAGTGCTTCCTGTACCGGCACGAGCCGGTGCGCCAAGATCTCTTCCGGCTGGAGCACGATCCCGGCCAACATCGAATCGGGCAGCGCCCCGCAGTCGAACAGAAATCGGATCCCGCCGGGATTGCCTTCTCGCAAGGGCCGAAAGTCCATGCATGCCAGTCGGCCCGACGCGACATCTATGCCGCACTCCTCGCGCACTTCGCGCTGGCAGTCTTCCCACGGCGACTCGCCGTCGGCCGCCATGACGCCACCGGGAATCGTCCAGCCCGATTTATACGTCGGCTTCAGGATCAGCAGGCGGCCGGAATCATCAAAGATCAGCGCGCCAGCCGAGACCGGCACCCTTGGCAAGACGAACAGCTCATCGACGGCGTCTTCGTCGGCGCTATCGGTCATGATTCACCCTATGCGCCGACGGTGCAGCGGCTCGCGTCGGCGCGTTCTGGCGCCCGACACCGCATTAATAGCCACAGTGCGGCGGCTGACGGGACTGTAGATTGCCCGAATGGCGACGTTCATAACCCGGCTCGAACACGCCAGCGACGCACTCCGCCTCGCGGTCAAGGACCTCATCGATGTCGCCGGAGTCCCCACCACAGCGGGTAGCCGGGCGGTCGCCGACACCGCTCCGCCCGCAGGCGGGGACGCTCCCTGCCTAGCGGGAGCGCGTTCGGCTGGAGCGGCGATCGTCGGCAAGGTCAACTTGCACGAGCTGGCCTACGGCGCGTCCGGCGTGAACCACTACTTCGGTACGCCGGTCAACCCGCTCGATCCGGACCGAGTGCCTGGCGGGTCGTCGAGTGGTTCGGCCGTCGCGGTCGCCAACGGCCAGGCAGATGTTGCCTACGGCTCGGACACTGGCGGCTCGATCCGCATCCCGGCGGCATTCTGCGGCGTGACCGGGCTGAAGACGACACATGGTCGGGTCAGCCTTGACGGTGTCTGGCCACTGGCGCCGAGCCTGGACACCGTCGGCCCGATGGCGGTAGACGTCGCTGGAGTGGCGGCTGGGATGAGGCTGCTCGAGCCTGGCTTCGCTGTCGACGTGTCACCCGCCGGCCGCATCGGGAGGATCAAGCCGGCGGGCGTCGATGTCGACTCCGACATCGACGCCGCAGTCGATGCCGCGCTAGCCGGGAGCGGGCTCGAGGTCGTGGACGTTGACCTGCCCGGCTGGCAAGCAGCGCGCGAGGCCGTGGGGCTGATCCTGGACTCCGAGGCAGCTGCCTCCAATCGCATGCTCCTCGACGACCCAGCCCGGCGAGACCTCATCGGTGCCGACGTTCGCGCCAGGCTGGTGCAGGGTGCCGTGATCACGGCGGCTCAGCTAGCGAACGCCCGGGCGTTCCAGTCAGCCTGGCGAGCCGCCCTGACCACGGCGCTGCGTGATGTCGACGTCCTCGCGCTGCCCACGGTCATGTTCTATCCCCCGCTGTGCAGCGACGCCATCGGCTGGCAGTACACGGCGCTGACGAACCCCGTCAATCTCAGCGGCTTCCCCGCCCTCGCCTTGCCAGTGCCGAGCGCTCGGCGACTGCCCGCGAGCCTGCAATTGATCGGCCCGCCGAGCAGCGAAGCCTTGCTGCTGTCCATTGGCGCGATTGTCGAGGTGGCCGCTGGCTACCGGCGAGCCAGCTAGCGCTAGTCACCCGAGCCGCCGACAACAGCCGCCTGGTCGCAGCGTTCCGCCAGTCGGCGCTGGCGCGCATCACTGGTCCCAGCCGACCGGAACAGACGAGCGGTCCGTCCTAAGGGAGCTTCCAGTCGATCGGCTCGCCGCCTTGCTCCTGCAGCAGGGCGTCGGCCCGGCTGAAGGGCCGCGAACCGAAAAATCCGCGGTCGGCTGACATCGGGCTCGGATGCGCTGACTGGATGGTCGGCGTGTCACCGAGGAGGGTTGCCAGGCTGCGCGCGTCGTTACCCCACAAGATCGCGACGAGGGGGCCACCACGGGCGGCCAGGGCCCTGATGGCCTGCTCGGTCACCTGTTCCCAGCCCTTGCCGCGGTGGGAACCTGGCTGACCAGGCTGCACTGTCAGGACCCTGTTCAGCAGCATCACGCCGCGCTCGCTCCACGCGGACAGGTCACCCGTCGCGGGCCTTGGGTAG
>Ga0126373_10000577_pt1 | contig 24384 bp, 26 predicted proteins | sample PanSoiMetPlot_11_FD_92545 | JGI IMG/M metagenome (GOLD analysis project Ga0126373, IMG submission 92545) | Tropical forest soil microbial communities from Panama - MetaG Plot_11 | ecosystem: Environmental > Terrestrial > Soil > Tropical forest > Bulk soil | place: Panama | collected 2016-02-17 | reverse complement strand
GGACTGGTATTGCCAACGCCGAGTACCGCGTCGCGTTCGAGATTGACGAGTTCGATTTCGAGGCGCGGGAAGGCTGGAGCGTGCTGGTTCAGGGCCCAGCGCATCACGTCGACACCGAGGAGGAGCAAGCCGACGCGCTTGCTGTGGGCGTCGAGGCATGGGCCGGAGGCAGCCGGGATCACTTCATCCGGATCCGTCCTGCTCTCGTCACTGGCAGGCGCATCCGGCGCGCAACGTAGCGCCCTCGCGGGTGCTGGAAAGGCGAGCGACATGCGTGCAATGGTCTACCACGGGCCTGGCCATAAGGCAGTTGAAGAGGTGCCGGACCCGCAGATTACAGACGATGCAGATGCGATCGTGCAGGTGGACGCGACCACGATCTGCGGCACTGACCTGCATATTCTGTCCGGCGACGTACCCGAGGTGGGCAGCGGCCGCATCCTCGGGCACGAGGCGGTCGCAACGATCGTCGAAGTAGGCAGCGGAGTACGGACAGTCGGGCCAGGAGAGCAAGTTCTGGTCTCGTGTATCTCGGCCTGCGGCAAGTGCCGGTACTGTCGCGAAGCTCAATACGGCCAGTGCCTAAATGGCGGTGGCTGGATTCTCGGCCACCACATCGACGGTACGCAGGCCGAGTACGTGCGGGTGCCGTTCGCAGACAGTTCTGTGCATCGGCTCCCGGCAAACGTCAGCGCCGAGGACGCACTGATGCTGGCCGACGTGATCCCCACCAGCTATGAAGTCGGCGTGCTGAAGGGAGGCATCGAGCCGGGCGACGTCGTCGCAGTTGTGGGAGCTGGTCCGATTGGCCTGGCCGCGATCATGGGCGCGAGGCTGTACAGCGCCACGCACGTTGTCGCGATCGACCAGGCTGACAGCAGGCTGGAGGCGGCGAAAGGCTTCGGCGCAGACGTCACTGTTAACAGCAGCGTCAGCGACCCGCTGCAGGTCGTCAAAGAGCTAACCGACGGCCTTGGCGCGGACGTGACCCTCGAGGCCGTCGGGCAACCAGAGACCTTCGAGCTCGCAGTAAAGCTTGCCCGGCCCGGTGGCACGATTGCCAACATCGGCGTTCACGGCAAGCCCGCAATGTTGCACCTCGAGGAGCAGTGGATCAGGAACATCACGATCACCACTGGCCTGGTCGATACCTTCTCGACGCCGCGGTTGCTACGCCTGCTGGCCAGCGGTCAGCTGGATGCTCGTCGGCTGGTCACCCACCATTTCGGGCTGGGCGAGTTCGATGCGGCGTACGACGTCTTCTCCCGCCCGGGCGAGACCGGTGCGCTGAAAGTCGTGCTGACCCGCTGAGCTACGGCATGAGGCCATGTAGCGGGAAGACGGCGTTCCTGGTCGCCATGATCGCCTGGTCGACCGGGTCGCCGGGGTCGTAGCCGGCATCGAAGTCGGCGAACGTGGCCTGCGCGCCTTCGGTCATCAGCTCCGGCGCGGTTTCTGTGGCAACCCACTCGACGTACTCGCGCCAGAGTTGTGGCGTTGGCGACTGCGGGTCGATCGGCTGACTTGTGGCCTCGGCGAGCAAATGCGTCCATGTTCGAGGCACTACCTGGACCAGTTGGTAGCCGCCGCCGCCGGTGAACAGCCAGCGACCGTCCGCAGCGTCGTGCGCGAGCTTATGGATTGCCGCGTGGGCAGCACGCTGAGCGTCGATGGTGACATCGAGGTTCGCCAGCGGGTCGGTCCAGTGTGTGTCGCATCCGTGCTGGCTGACGAGGATCTGCGGGCGGAACTGGTGCAGCAGTGGTGGTACGACCGCGTGAAATGCGCGTAGCCAGCCAGCGTCGCGTGTGCCCGCTGGAAGTGCGACATTAACGGCTGTACCCTCCGCCGCAGGGCCGCCGGTCTCGGTAGCCCGGCCAGTGCCGGGAAACAACGTGGCCGGGTGCTGATGCAGGCTGATTGTCAGTACGCGTGGATCGTCCCAGAACGCTGTCTGGACACCGTCGCCGTGATGCACGTCAATGTCGACATAAGCAATGCGTTCCACTCCCTGTCCCAGCAGCCAGGCAATAGCAATAGCGGGGTCGTTGTAGATGCAAAACCCGCTCGCGTTGGCGCGCATCGCATGATGCAGCCCGCCGGCAATGCTCCCGCCGTGCAGCACGTCACCGGCCCAGACTGCGCGCACCGCGGCGAGCGTAGCTCCGGCTATAGCGGCCGAGGCTTCATGCATGCCAGCGAAGATCGGGTCATCTGGAGTGCCTAGGCCGCGGGCGAGAAGGGTCGAGGCATCCATGCTGGCCACGCTCCCCCCAGCGGCAAGCCCTCCAGCTTCCTTGACCACGGCGATGTAGCCAGGATCGTGGACGAGCTCCAGCTCGGCGTCGGACGCGGCTGCTGGCGCGGCTACGGTCACGCCATCGCGCCCAAGCAGCCCGAATGCTCGAGCTAGTTCGATCGTGAGCTTGACTCTGATGGGCGCAAGCGGATGCTCTGGCCCGAAGTCGTAGCTGGCCAGCAGCTCGTCCCAGGCCAGGTGCAGAGTGCAGGACACAATCGGGTTCCTTCCGGCGCCGTGCGGTTAGCCTGCCACATCCACGGCGGGGCAAACGGGCCGGGGCGACGCCGTCCTGGGCAGATCTGGGACCATTTTGGAACAGAGGGGTACCCCCGTGCCCGAGCCTCAACGGCTGGCCAGATTGCCGGGACTTTGGTCGCTGCCGGTACGACTGGCGAAGGACCAAGCTTGGGTTAGCGCATCGGAGGGTGGTGAGGCAATGACGGACGACCATGCAGGATCCCCAGGAGGATTTGCCCTGCTTTCAGACGGCAGTACCGTCGAAATCACCCAAGCGACGCCCGACGACTACGACGATGTCCTGCACATGCACGAGCAGTTGTCGCCTAGCAACTCCTACTTCCGTTTTTTCAGCTTCAGTCCGCAAGCTCCATTGCGTGAGGCCAGGCGAGTATCCAGACCCGCAGCTCCGGATCACGCAGCACTGCTGGCCTGGCTTGGCGGCGAGCTCGTCGGGGTAGCCAGCTACGAGCCAACGGACCGGCAGGGCGTGGCGGAGATCGCGTTCGCGGTGTCAGACGACATGCACGGCCGGGGCGTGGCGACGTTGCTGCTTGAACATCTGGTGTCGATCGCGCGGCAGCGTCATCTGAATGCATTTGCAGCTGAGACGCTGCCTGAGAATCTTGCGATGCAGCGAGTCTTCGCCGACGCGGGCTTGCGGGTGCAGCGGCGGTTCGCCGATGGTGTGATCGAGCTGACGATGCCGCTGCCCAGTCACGATGGCGGCGAACTTGACAGCTATCTGGATGCGGTTGCCAGCAGGGCAAGCCGTGCTGAAGTAGCCAGCCTGCGCCCTTTGCTGCATCCGGCTGCGGTAGCAGTGATCGGCGCTGGCCGGCACCGCGGTTCAGTTGGCCGCGAGGTTCTGCACAACATCGTGTCCGGTGGCTTTTCTGGCGCCGTGTACGCAGTCAACCCCCATGGCCATTCGATGGAAGGCCTGAATTGCCTGGCGTCGGCCGCGGATCTGCCTGAAGGCGTCGACCTGGCCGTGATCGCGGTACCGCCGGCAAACGTCGCTGCCGCCGCGGCCCAATGTGGCAGCAGGGGAGTGCGCTCACTAGTTGTCATTACGGCCGATCTGGGCAGCAGCGGGGCGGACTTGCTGGCAGTCTGCCGCCGCTACGGCATGCGGCTTGTTGGACCGAACTGCCTGGGTATAGCCGTACCTCCGGTTCGGCTAAACGCGACATTCTCCAGGAGCATCCCGCCAGCTGGCGTGGCAGGGCTGGTCGTCCAGTCCGGCGGCATCGGTATCGCGCTGCTTGAGCACATAGACAGGCTTGGCATCGGCGTCTCATCGTTTGCTTCAGTGGGCGACAAGTATGACGTGTCGAGCAACGACATGCTGACGTGGTGGGAGAAGGATGAGCGCACCACACTGGCAGTGCTCTACGTCGAGTCGTTCGGTAACCCGCGCGGGTTTGCGCGAACGGCCCGTCGGGTTAGCACGAAGATGCCAGTTCTCACTGTCATTGGCGGCAGGTCGGCCGCTGGGCAGCGAGCGGCTGCATCGCATACCGCTGCGGCCGCGACGCCGCTCGTGACTCAGGAGGCGCTTTTCGGCCAGGCCGGTATCATCGCGACGCACAGTCTCGGCGAGCTGATCGACGCGGCCGCGTTTCTCTCCTGCCAGCCGCTGCCAGAGGGGCGTCGGGTCGCAATCGTCTCCAACGCTGGCGGTGCTGGGGTGCTAGCCGCCGATGCGTGCGCAGACAGCGGTCTTAGCGTCGGGGCACTGTCGGCTGGGACTCAGCGGCGGCTGGCCACCCTGCTGCCGCCGGCTGCCGCGATCACCGGGCCGGTCGATACCACCGCTGGGGTAAGTGTCCAGGTATTCAAAGCCTGCCTCGAGGAGGTCGCAGCCGACGACGCAGTCGATGCGCTCCTAGCTATCGGTGTCCCGACCGCCATGGCCGACCTCACGACCTCCATCGCGACCGCTCGGGTCAGCAAGCCCTTGGCCGCTGCCTTGCTCGACCGGCCCGACTCGGTGGCCTTGCTTGACCGCGAGGTGATGTCGCCGGAGAAGCACGCTGGGCGACGGGCGCGGATTCCGGTGTACAGCTTCCCGGAGAGTGCGGCCCGCGCGCTAGCGCACGCCGCTAGCTACCGGGAATGGCGTGACGCGAGGCACGGCCAGATCCCCGACCTCGACCACGTCGACACAACTGGCGCCCGAGAGCTGGCCTCGGCCTTCCTAGGCAGCGACCCTGAGGGTGGCTGGCTCGCCACAGCCGACGCAGTCGAGCTGCTGCGGTCGTACGGAATCCCGCTCGTCCAGACTGAAGCCGCGGCTGACGAGGCCGGCGTGCTCGCGCTGGCGGACCAACTCGGCGGGCACGTTGTGCTGAAAGCCGAGGTCGATGGCCTGATCCACAAAACCGACGCAGGCGCGGTCAAACTTGACTTGCGAAGTCCGGCTGAGGTTATCGACGCCTATCGCCAGCTCGAAGCTGCGTTCGGAGCTAAGCTGCGCCGTGTTCTCGTGCAGCCGATGCTGGGAGACGGCGTTGAAACCCTGGTGGGCGTGGTTCAGGAGCCGGTGTTCGGGCCGCTAGTCGTGTTCGGCCTCGGCGGCGTTGCCACCGATGTCCTCGGCGACCGCGCTGCCAGGCTCGCGCCACTGACAGACGCCGATGCAGAGGCGATGATCGGGGAACTCCGCGCCGCGCCGCTGCTCTTCGGGCACCGGGGCTCGCTGGCAGTGGACACAAGCGCGCTGGAAGAAGTGCTGCTGCGAATCTCCCGGCTGGCCGATGATTTGCCGGAGGTGGCCGAGCTGGACCTGAACCCGCTCATCGCCCGCCACGATGGGGTCTATGCCGTGGACGTTCGTGTCCGGCTGGCACCGGCTCAGCCCAAAGATCCGTTCCTTCGCCAGCTGAGGTAGCTGCCGCATGCCGAACTTGCGAGGGACGAAGGTCCCCGTTCCCCAGGGATGACGTACCTGCCAGGACGCACGCTGGCGGGCGAGGCTAAGCCTTAGGACAACAACAGCGACCTAAGGAGGAGCGATGGTTACCCAGGTACCGGCCTCCAGCCGGATCGTTGTGGGCGTCGACGGCTCGCCATCGTCAAAGGCTGCGCTGCGGTGGGCGGTCCGGCAGGCTGACCTGACTGGTACAACCGTCGACGCCGTGATCGCCTGGCATTACCCGCTTGTGTGGGCTGGAAATTCGTGGGCTCCGGTGTCAGCGTATGAAGACATGGACTTTGCTGCCATCGCCACACGCACGCTCACTGAGGCCATCGGCGAGAGCGTGAGCGGCGACTGCGCGGTGAAAATCAGCACGACAGTGCAAGAGGGCAATGCCGCGAAGGTTCTGTTGGACGCCTCAAAGGGCGCAGATCTGCTCGTGGTCGGCAGCCGCGGCCACGGCGGGTTCGCCGAGGCGCTTCTTGGTTCGGTCAGCCAGCACTGCGTGCACCACGCTCCGTGCCCGATAGTCATCATCTCCGCTGCGCAGAAGCGCTGAGCGCGAGTGAGGGAAGGAGGACGTGCCGATGAGCGCCACGGTGCAAGATGTCATGACGACCAAGGTCGTGGCCCTAAGCAAGGGGGCGGACTTCAAGGAAATCGTGTCCGCGCTGCATCAGTACGGGGTGAGTGCGTGCCCGGTCGTCGACGATTCGGGCCGCGTACTCGGTGTTGTCTCACAGGCGGACCTGCTCTATAAGGAGACAGAGCCCGATCGTCCGCCTGCCTTGCTGAGATTGCGATGGCGGCTGGACGAGGAATATAAGGCCAAAGCGGTGACGGCAGGTCAGCTCATGACCGCGCCAGCGGTCACCATCGGGCCGGGTAGCCCCGTGGTCGATGCCGCGCGCGTCATGCAGGGGCGGCAGATCAATCGGTTGCCGGTCGTCAATCCTGAAGGCGAGCTCATCGGCATCGTCAGCCGGGCGGATGTGCTCAGCGTCTTCGAGCGGCCGGACAGCGAGATCTTGGATGACGTCTGCAAGGTGATTATCGGCGAGGAGTTTCAGCTTGACTCTGCCGCCTTCGATGTCACTGTGAGGTCGGGCATCGTGACAATCGGCGGGCATGTCGACTCGCGGCGGACTGCTGGGCAGCTTGTGTCGCGGATCGCGCATGCCGACGGCGTCGTCAGCGTCCGCAATCGGCTGGGCTTCGACACCGATGGCTGAGAGCAGGCGACTGTGCAATGAACCCGGCCAGGCCCTCGCGCTGTCTTTCCGCTAAGGACGTCGCGTTCCTGGTGGCGACCGCGGGGCGGGCACCCTCGCTGCACAACAGCCAGCCGTGGAAGTTTCGGGTCGATGACGATGTCGTGGACCTACTCGCCGATCCAGACCGTGCCCTCGGAGGGCTCGACCCAGATGGCCGGGAACTGCTGATCAGCTGCGGCGCGGCGCTGTTCGGGTTGCGGCTTGCGATGCGCAAGCTCGGCCTTGTGCCGCAGGTCACGCTGCTGCCCGATCCAGCGCAGCCACTGCTGGTGGGCCGCGCCCGGCCGGCGTGTCGCGAGGCAACCTCGCGCGCCGAATCGGAACTGCTAGCCGCTGTCGTGCATCGGCATACTCACCGGGGGCCTTTCACGCCCGGTGAGGTGCCTGCCCGGCTACTGAGTTCCCTCCAGGAGGACGCTCGCGCCGAACGCAGCGAACTGATCTTTGTTGAGCAGCCAGAACAGATAGCAGATCTGGCGGAGCTTGTCCGCGCTGCGGCCGCAGAGCAGCATGTGAACGCCAAGATCACTGCCGAGTTGCAGCGATGGGTTAGAGCAGGTAACAGCGCGGCCAGGGACGGGATACCCGCGCGAGCCCGAGTCAGCTCAGATGACACAGCGCTCACGCCGCCGGTGCGCCTGCCGCAGCGCGACTTCGGCCTCGGCGGAGTTGAAGAGCACGGCGGAGCGCCACCAACTGCCACGGCTGTATTGGCAACCGCGGGTGATACGCCCGAAGACTGGATCCGGGCTGGCCAGGCCCTGCACCTGCTACTGCTGCGCGCAGCTAATCGCTGGGTATTCGCCAGCCTCCAGTCGCAGCCCCTGGAGTCGCCGGTCTACCGGCAGCAAATCCGCGAACTGCTCGGCCTGGCCGGTTATCCGCAAATGTTGTTGCAATTCGGGCGCTCGAACACTGCCACGCCGACGCCGCGCCGACTGCAAGATGAACTGATGACTAACGATCCGGCGGGTTACGCCTTAGTCTGCCCATACGGGCCCACCCGCCCTGCGCCTGCGCCGTCGGCGCATTGCAGCAGCCGAAGAGCCCTGATCGGAGGTGCATCCGATGAGTGAGCGACGACAGCGAGTCGCCCGGATGCTGTGCTGCGATCACAACCCGCTACGGCGCAAGGTGGACCGGATCGAAGCGGGTATTTCGGCCGGACTGGTCATAGCGTTCGTTCTCGTGGCGCCCTTGCTGGGGTTCTACATTGGGAGGCTGGCCGACAATGCGGGCATCCGCGAGCAGAAGGCAGAGCAGAACTGGTCCGCCGTTCACGCGACCTTGCTGCAGAGCGCAAGCTCCGGGCAGGTAGGCGCAGGCGGGGACTGGGACACCGCATGGGTCCAGGCCAGCTGGCGGGCACCAGCCGGCGGCCTCCAGTACGGTCTCGTGGCGACCCCGCTGAATGCACACCAGGGCGACCGTATACAGGTCTGGGTCACTCACACCGGCAGGCTGACTCACGAGCCCCTGAGCAGGGTTGGCGTGCTGGACCGGATCGGCTTCGCCGTGATTACAACTGTTGTCGGCCTGGCGGTCGCGCTGTCGGTCATCGGTGCCTGTGCTCGCATGGCCGTTAACCGCAGGCGAATAGCCGGGTGGGAACGCGGATGGGCCAGCATCGGCCCCCGGTGGACGAGCTTAAGGTAGGTGGCGGCACCCTGGAAGTCGGTTCCGATCTGGGGAGGCCGGATGCGAGCATGGGTCGTTCACGAGAGCGGTCCGATAGACGGCGGGCCGCTAAAGCGAGTCGAGCGGCCCGAGCCGCAGCCCGGGCGCGGCCAGGTTCGGGTACGAATCACCTGCTGTGGCGTGTGCCGTACAGATCTTCATCTGGCTGAGGGCGACCTGCCGCCCCGCCGCACGGACGTGACATGCGGGCACGAGATCGTAGGTCACGTCGATGCCGTCGGGGAGGGCGCCACCAGGTTCGCGCTGGGGGACAGGGTCGGGGTCCCCTGGCTGGGTAGCACGGACGGGACCTGCATGTTCTGCCGTCGGGGCGACGAGAATCTCTGCGTGGCACCACGTTTCACCGGCTGGGACATTGAAGGCGGCTACGCCGACGCTTGCGTCGTCGATCAGGGCTACGCCTACCGGCTGCCGGATTCGGTGCCAGACGAGCACGCCGCGCCGCTGCTGTGCGCTGGCATCATCGGCTACCGCGCGCTGAAACGGGCCGCACTTCCGCCCGGCGGGCGGCTCGGCATCTATGGCTTCGGCGGCAGCGCGCACATTACCGCGCAGGTTGCACTGCACCAGGGCATGCGGGTACACGTACTGACGCGCGGTGAGGGCAACCGGAAGCTAGCAGCGGAGCTGGGAGCCGACTCCGTGGGTGAGGCAACCGACTCGCCGCCGGAACCGCTTGATGGCGCGATCTTGTTCGCGCCTGCCGGTGAACTGGTACCGGTCGCGATGCGTGCACTGGACCGCGGCGGCACCCTTGCGGTCGCGGGCATCTACCTGTCCGACATCCCGACCTTGAATTACGAGAACGAGCTGTTCGAGGAACGCCAGCTGCGCAGCGTCACGGCCAACACGCGCCAGGACGGCGAGGAGTTCCTCACGCTCGCTGCCCGGCTCGGGATCAGGACAACGACAGTTGGTTATCCGATGGATCGAGCGCCTGAGGCGCTCGCTGATCTGGCGCACGGCCGGTTCAGCGGCGCGGCAGTACTGCACAACTAAAGGCGCTATCCGCCCAGAGTTGAGACTTAGTAGCCGCATACGACGAAAACTCTCCACCGAAGGCAAATCTGGGCTGGGCGCCGCTGGACTAACGCTCGGTCTCGGCCAGTACCTGGCGAACCTGCCGGGCGATCTCGAGGTCCTCCCTGGCGGTTATCACCAGGACTCGGGCCAAAGCCGCCGGATCGCTGATGTCGGCGTCGGAAGTCGCGCTGTTGAGGTCGGCGTCCATGCCTACGCCAAGGAAGCTGAGTCCGTCAACGGCTACGGCGCGAGTGCGCGGGTCGTGCTCGCCGATTCCGCCGGTGAAGACAAGCACGTCAAGCCCGTTCAAGGCCGCGGCCATGGCGGCAATCTCGCGGCGCAGCCGGTGAAGATAAACCTCCAGCGCGAGAATGGCGGCCTGCTGGCCCTCGTCGGCTGCCTGCCGGACGGCACGCATGTCGCCCGAGCCGTCCGGCAGGCGTGCAAGACCCGCAAGGCCGGATGCCTGCTCCAAGCCGGTAGCCAGATCGGCCACGGTCAGTCCGCCGCGCTGGAGCAGCCAAACAAGCAAGCCAGGATCAACGCTGCCACTCCTGGTAGCCATGACCAGCCCGTCCAGTGGAGTGAACCCCATCGTCGTATCGACGCAGTGGCCGCCCGCGACGGCGGCCAGCGACGCGCCCGCGCCAAGGTGGCAGCTGACAACACGGAGTCCTGCTGGCTCGCGACCGAGCAACTCGGCAGCCCTGCGCGCCGCGTATCCGTGCGACAGGCCGTGGAAACCGAACTTCCGCACGCCGAATCTGTCCACCCACGCGCCCGGCAGCGCATACTTAGCAGCCGCATCCGGCATCCCAGCGTGGAACGCCGTATCGAAGCAGGCCACGCCAGGGACCGACGGCAGCGCCCGTGTCGCCGCGGTAATCCCGGCCAGGGCACGCGGCTGGTGCAGTGGTGCTAGATCCGCGAGATCACCGATCGCAGTGACTACCGCCGAGTCGATCCGTACCGGCCCGGAGTATCGCTGCCCGCCGTGGACGACGCGGTGACCGACTGCTGCTGCATCGCTGACCGAGGCGAGGAATCTGGCCAGTTCGGGATGATCGGGCGAGCCGTCCCACGGGTCGAGGTCGAGTGCGCTGACTATGTCGTCGCCCGGGTCAAGCACCCGGACTTTCAGGCTGCTCGAGCCCGCGTTGACAACGATGATCTTCGATGGAACTGTTCTGCCGTCGGGTCCTATGCCGACCAAGTCCAGTCCTTGACCTCGGGCATGTCGTCGCCATGTTCACGTGTCCAGGCCCAGTGCCGTGCCCTGGAGTCGACCATGTCCTGGCGCAGTTGGCTGGCCCGCCTCGCCAGCCCGGGGACCCGGTCAATGACGTCCATGACCAGGTGGAACCGGTCCATGTTGTTCATCACGACCATGTCAAACGGTGTGGTCGTCGTGCCTTCCTCGATGTACCCGCGGACGTGGAAGTCGTCGTGGCTGGCGCGGGTGTAGGTGAGGCGGTGGATCAGCCATGGGTAGCCGTGGTAGGCGAAGATCACCGGTCGGCCCGGCGGGAACAGCGCGTCGAACTCCGGGTCGCTCATCCCGTGCGGGTGCTCGCTGTCTGGCTGGAGCCGCATGAGGTCGACTACGTTTACTACTCGCACGCGCAGGTCCGGCAGGTTGCGCCGCAGGATGTCGGTAGCAGCGAGCACTTCAAGGGTCGGAACGTCGCCCGCGCAGCCCAGCACAACGTCGGGTTCGTTTCCGTCGCCGTCGTTGCTTGCCCATTCCCAGATCCCGGCTCCGCGGGAACAGTGCAGTACGGCCGACTCCATATCCAGCCAGTCCGGCTGCGGCTGCTTGCCCGCGACGATCACGTTCACGTAGTCCCGGCTACGCAGGCAGTGGTCTGCCACCGATAGCAGCGTGTTCGCATCCGGCGGCAGGTAGACGCGGATGACTTCGGCCTTCTTGTTCATCACCAGGTCGATGAACCCGGGGTCCTGGTGGGAGAACCCATTGTGGTCCTGCCGCCACACGTGCGAAGTAAGCAGGATGTTCAGTGACGCGATAGGTCGTCGCCAGGCCAGCTTCCGGGCCACCTTCAGCCACTTGGAGTGCTGATTGAACATCGAGTCGACGATGTGAATGAATGCTTCGTAGCAAGAAAACAGGCCGTGCCTGCCGGTCAGCAGGTAACCCTCGAGCCAGCCCTGGCAGGAGTGCTCGGAGAGAATCTCCATTACGCGCCCGTCGGCAGCCAGGTTAACGTCGGTAGCGACTACGGCTTCCTCCCATGTTTTGCCGGTGACGCTAAGCAACGCGTTGAGCCTGTTGGATTCCGTCTCGTCCGGGCCGAACACCCGGAAATTGCTCTGACTAGCATTCAGCCGCATAACTTCGGCGAGCATCGTGCCCAGCACTCTGGTCGGCTCGGATGCTCGCTGGCCCGGAGCTTGCACAGGGACACCGAAGTGCCGGAAGTCAGGCATTTCAAGCTCGCGAAGCAGCACTCCGCCATTCGCGTGCGGGCTCGCACCGAGCCGTTGGCCATCATGTGGGACCAGGCCGAGAAGGTCATGATGCGGACTGCCGTCCGGCATGAACAGTTCTTCTGGGCGGTATGAGCGCAGCCATTCCTCGAGCTGGCGTAGATGCGCTGGATTGGTCGCGACATTGGCTAGCGGCACTTGATGCGCCCGCCAGGTGCCTTCAACTGGCAGGCCGTCCACTTCTGCGGGGCCCGTCCAGCCCTTCGGAGTGCGCATCACGATCATCGGCCAGGACTGACCGGGGCGCTGCCGCCTAGTCCTGGCCTCCTCCTGGATCTCGCGGATCCTGATGATCGCGGTGTCCAGCGCACCCGCCATTTCGAGATGGGGAACGGGGTGGCCCGGGGTAGTCACCCATATCGGCTCGTAGCCGTACCCACGCAGCAGTGCGTTCAGTTCGTCCTCTGGCAACCTGGCCAGCACTGCAGGGTTGGCGATTTTGTAGCCATTAAGGTGCAGGATCGGCAGCACCGCGCCGTCGGACGCCGGGTTCAGGAACCTGTGCGAGTGCCAGCTTGTGGCAAGCGGTCCAGTTTCGGCCTCCCCATCGCCGACAACGCAGGCAACGATGAGATCCGGATTATCGAAAGCCGCGCCGTGTGCGTGCGACAGCGAATAACCGAGCTCGCCGCCCTCATGGATCGAACCGGGGGTCTCCGCCGCCACGTGGCTGGGTACCCCGCCGGGGAACGAGAACTGCCGGAACAGCCGCTGCATGCCGGTGGCGTCCTGCGGCACGTGCGTGTAGATCTCGCTGTAACTGCCCTCGAGCCAGCAGTTGGCCAGCGCCGCGGGGCCACCGTGACCCGGGCCGATGACGATCATCATGTCTGCGTCGTGATCCACGATGGCCCGGTCAAGATGTGCCCAGATGAAGTTCAGGCCAGGCGTGGTGCCCCAGTGCCCGAGGAGCCGCGGTTTGATGTGCTCTGGGCTCAGCGGTTGAGCCAGCAGCGGGTTGTCCATCAGGTAGATCTGGCCGACCGACAAGTAGTTGGCCGCCCGCCAGTACCTGTCTAGTACTTGGACGCGAGCCGCGGTGAGCTCATGGCGCTCAGTCACTGTTGTCATGAATGACCCCGGACCACCACTACCGGACAGGGCGAGTGCGACACAGCATGCATGCTGACAGAACCAATCAACATTCCGGTGAACGATCCGTGCCCGCGGTGGCCGACGACAAGCAAGTCGGCATCCTCAGCCTCGCTCATGAGTGCCTGTGAGGGGTGCCCATAAGCGACCAGGGGCTGCACGTTATCTGGCGTAGCGGTCCCGTACACCTCGGTAATGACCTTGTCCAAGGTGTCTTGCATGTGCGATTTAGCTTCATCGGAGACCGGCTTCGGCGCGACCCCAACCGGCGCGGGGCCGGCGGCCGCCGGGAAGTGCCACGAGATCACCGCGCGAGTGAGTGCGCCTGTTGCCGCGGCATACTTGGCCGCCCATCTTAGGGCAGCGACTGACTCGGGCGACCCATCTACGCCAACCACGACAAGCTGCTTGGAATTGGCTGGACTGGACACGATCTGCCTCGCTTTCGTCACGGGGCCTCAGGCCCCTGGACGTGCAGTGCTTCTGAGTTCTTCCCATCAGCGCGGCCTGGCTCACCGGCGGCCGTCCGCCGGTGAGCCACGCGCTGCCGCAGCTAAGGCTGCAGCACCAACCGTGCCTTGGCGCGGCCATGGAGTATCTCGGCGAACGACTCGTTAACCGAGTCAAATTCGCGCGGTTCCGCGATGACCTTCGTCCGGCCCTGGGCGTGAAGGGTGAAAACATCCGCCAGGTCGGCACGGGTGCCAACGATTGAACCGATCACCGATGTCCCATTCAGGACAGTCTCGAATACAGGTATCTTCAGCTCTCCGCCAGCCGGGAGGGCGACAAGAATGAGCCGGCCGCCCCGGCGCAGGCCGGCATAAGCCGTCTCGAACGAATGGTTATCGGCTGCCAGCGCGATCGCGACGTCAGCGCCGCCATGCGCCTGCAGCACCGATGCCACGTCCTCAGTCCTGGCGTCGATAAGGATGTCAGCACCGAGGTCCTTGGCGAGCTGGAGCTTCTCCTCGGTGACGTCGATAGCCGCGACCGTACCGCCGAAGATCTTCGCGTATTGCAGGGCCAGGTGGCCAAGGCCGCCGATGCCGGAGATTGCTACCAGGTCAGTCGGCCGGACATTTCCGACCTTGATTGCCTTGTAGGTGGTCACCCCTGCACATGTCAGCGGTGCAGCATCAAAAGCGCTGACGCCGTCTGGAACTTTCGTCGCGAATGCTGCATTGGCGAGGTAGTACTCGGCATAGCAACCGTCTACTGAATATCCAGTGTTGTGCTGCTTAGTGCACAGTGCCTCCCAGCCGGTAAGGCAGTGCTGGCATTCGCCACAGGCGAAGCCAAGCCACGGCGAGGCGACCATGTCGCCGACCTTGAGGTTCGGTACGCCCGCTCCGACGGCGTAGACCGTGCCAACACCCTCATGACCTGGCACAAACGGCAGCGTTGGCTTAACTGGCCAATCACCGTGAGCTGCGTGAATGTCGGTGTGGCACAGGCCCGACGCAAGCATCTTGACTGTCACCTGGCCGGGGCCAGGCTCGGGTATCGGCCGGTCTTCCATGACCAGAGGCTGGCCGAACTCCCGTACAACTAGTGCTCTCATAAGCTGCCCCCTACACGATGTCGGTGTTTGTCCGCTCAGTTGCCTGCGGGCACTACGACCACCGGGCACCTTGCGTGGTGCACTACCTGGCTGCTGATCGAGCCCAGCATCAGGGAGGCGAACCCGCCTCCGCCGCGAGTGCCGACAACCAGCAGGTCGCAACTCTCGGACACATCGATGAGTTCCTTACCCGCGAACCCGCTTAGTGCAGTCACGGTGACCGGCACAGTCTCTTCGCAGCCCAGCTTGGCCGCTGTCTTGGCGACGGCTTCTTCGGCCGCTCTCCTGGCTTCGGCGACCCGCTGCGCATCGGACGCGAGCAAGACCGGGTTCCCGGTCCAGTAGCTGGCCACGACCTCGTTAACGGTGAGCACGGTCAATGGCACTTTGCGGATCGCCGCTTCGGCCATTGCCCATTCGAGTGCATGACTTGCGTTGTGTGAGCCATCGATGCCAACGACGATTCCAGACATTTGAATCGCTCCTTCCTGCGGTTGCCTCTGTGACAATCCGCCTCATTCACCAGCGTGACGTCGCTGCGGAGGCCGATGGCAGGGCTGCAGGACCCGAGCTTGGCTTACTTAGGTCACCAGTTCAGCCTTCATGGTCAGCCGCTCGCGCGACACGCGCTATGCAATGCCGGGCTCGGCGGCAACTGCTCATTACGCTGGGCCAGGCTGGCCGCGGACATGCGGCCGGCCGAGTTCGGTCCAACCACGTTTCCGTATGAAGGAGCTTCCCTTGGGGGCCAGCGAAAGCTCTGGGGTGCTGCCGCGGCGTGAGGCCGACGACAGTGTGGCGACGCGGACTGCCGAGCCTGTAGCGGTCTGGGCCGATGCCGGCTTCGACGTGCTGGCGCTAGCCCGTGAGTGTCAGCTCCCGGCCGGCGCGGCCGAGCCGTTGCGCCAGGTGCTGGAGGGGCTCAAGCAGCTCTGAGTGCTGCCGTGACGGCGGCAATATCTTCGGCGCTCACCTTGTACGGGGCGTAAATCGAGAAGCGGTCGATCACGTCGCCGAAGCGCTTCAGTATTGCTTGCCCAACCTGGGCAGGCGTGCCTGCCACGGCGAAGGTTTCGAGGACGTCGTCGCTGATCAGCGCGCCCATTTCGGCCCAGGCTTGCTGCCGGGAGAGCTGGTTCAGATGCTCATGCAAGCTGACCCAGCCATGCTGCTCGAGCACGGGCCGGTATGCGGGCGTAGAGCCATAGAACGCGATCTGCGCCCGGACGCCTGCCTCGGCGCGTGCACGAGCAGCCTCGTCGCTGCCGATGACAACGAAGACCGGCAGGCTCAAGGTGAATCCGTCGAGAGTCCCGCGCTCAGCAAGAAGCGCGGGAATCGTGTGCTGACGCAGATAGGACTCGGTGGTGAAGCTGTGGCACAGCATCCCGTCCGCGGACCTTGCTGCCACCTTTGTCATGAGCTCGCCGACTGCGGCGAGCAGGATCGGCGGATTCCCGTGCGGGTTCAGCCCGGGGCTGAAGAAGTCGGTCATCAGCGTGTGGTGATAAAACGTGCCGCGGAAGGCAAGCCGTTCGCCGGTTGCCCAGCTGTGCCAGATAGCGCGGATCGCGGCGATGAATTCTTCCATCCGGGCGGCGGGATGACTCCACTCCATCGAGTAGCGGCGCTCGATGTGCGGCCTGACCTGGGACCCGAGGCCAAGCTGGAAGCGTCCGCCGCAGATCAGCTGGATATCGTTAGCAAGGACGGCCACGTTCATCGGGTTGCGGGCGAAGGCCACCGCGATCGCAGAATGCAGGGAGATTCGGCTTGTGGCCCGGGCCGCCAGGGCCAGTGCCGGGAAGGCGTCGTGCTGTGTTTCCGGAACGCCGAACCCGTCGTAGCCGTTGGCTTCGGCTCTCACCGCGGCTGCTTCGATGGCTAGCGGACTGGCGTCGATCCCGGCGGATGCGTCGATGTGCATGCGCTCACCCTCTCACTCCGGCTGCGCGGCTGGGTCCGGTCGTACTTCTGCGGTCAGGCAGTCGGGCAACTCCAGCGTCAGCACTGCGCCACCTGCTGGCCGGTTGGCAGCGCTGGCCGTCCCGCCGTGAGCGCGGACGATTGCCTCGACGATGGCCAGACCGAGTCCCGCTCCGCCGTCGGCACGGCCTCGGCCGCCGCCTGGCCGCTTGAACCGCTCGAAGGCATGCGGCAAGAAGTCGGGCGGAAAGCCCGGCCCCGCGTCTGCGACGGTGATAGTCAAGCCCACATCGTCGGGGACGGCGCAGACGTCGATCTGGCTGGCCGCAGGGGCGAAGCGAAGGGCGTTGTCAATGAGGTTGTCGATCGCCTGCCGGATGCGGTCCGGGTCCACCATGGCTCGCAACCCTGGCGGACAGCTCAACCGCAAGGTGACGCCTGCGGCCGCCGCCCGGCCCGCGACTTGCGCCGCGCTGCGGCCAAGCAGCTGGCCCATATCGGTTGGCTCGGGCCGAACCGTCAGCTGGTCTTCGTCGCTGCGCGCGAGTAGCAACAGATCGTCGGTGATCCTGGCGAGCCTGGCGGCCTCCTCGGCAGCTCCTGATACCGCCTCGGCGAGTTCCGCGCGGCTACGGCCGGGCCTGCCGGCTAGCTCCAGCTCGGCGCTCATGATTGCGAATGGCGTCCGCAGCTCGTGGCTTGCGTCGGCGACGAACGCGCGTTGCCGAGCCAGCGCGTTGTGCAGGCGGCCGAGCAAGTCATTCATTGTCCCGGCGAGCGCGGCTATCTCATCCCTGGTACTGGGTACGGGCAATCGAGCGGCTGGATCGCGCTCAGAGAGAGCCGCTGCCTGCCGTCGCATGCGGTCGACCGGTGCCAGGGCCGCCCGCGCCAGCAGATAAGAGCCGATCCCGGCGACGATGACGAAGATGGACCCGCCTATCACCAGGCGGATGATGAGCGCCGTCACGGTGCTGTCGTCAGACTCCAGTGACACCCCGGCTGCGGCGATCCATCCTGGCCTTGCCCGCAAGGGACCGGCCAGCACGCGCTCTGAGTCCCCGTCGATTGTGGTTGTAAAGACGATTTGTCCATGGCGAGCGATGCGCTGCTCGGACGGAGTGAGGAGTGGCGACTTCCCGGCGTCCTGGCTCGCGTAACGCACGCTGCCGGCGGAGTCGATGAGCTGAACTACGTATTCGCCCGGCGCGAGTGCGGCAGGCGAGCCTGCCGGTGTGTGCGCGCTGCTTGCCGGCAGTAGCCGGCTGGCCTGACTGAGCTGGAGGGCAAGGCCTGTGTCCACAGATCGCAACATGACCGAACGTACCTGGCTGACCAGCAGCCAGCTGCCGAGCGCGAAGGCAACGGCAAGAGCGAGGGTGAAGACGGCCGCCACGCGGAGGCGAATCGACACTGCCGCCTACGCCTGCAGCGGCGGACGGAGCCGGTAGCCCATCCCGCGCACTGTTTCGATGTCGTGCCGCCCGAACGGCAGATCTACCTTGCGCCGCAGGTAGGCGACGTATTGATCGACAACGTTTGAGCCGCCGTCATATGCGAAGTCCCAGACTGCGTCCAGTATCTGGGACCGGGTGAGTACCGATCCGGGGTGCCGCAGGAACAGCTCGAGCAGCGAGAACTCCTTGGGTGACAACTGCAGCTCCGCGTTGTCGCGCCAGGCCTGCTTGGTCGCCGGATCCAGGCGCAGCGCGCCGACTGTCAGCACTGTTGGCCGCGCTCGGTCATCTCTGCGTGCCAAGGCACGCAGCCGAGCTGAGAGTTCGAGCAGGCTGAATGGCTTCACCAGATAGTCGTCGGCGCCTGCGTCGAGACCGCGGACTCGATCTCCGACGGCGTCTCTGGCCGTCAGCATGAGTACTGGCGCCCAGAGCCCCGCGGCCCGTAGCCTCCGGCACAGCTCGAACCCGTCAAATCCAGGCAGCATGACGTCCAAGATGATGGCCGCATAGCTGTTCTCCGTGGCCATCCACAGCCCTTCAGGCCCGTCGCCCGCGACATCGACCGCGTGGCCGTCTTCCTCTAGGCCCCGTTTGATGAGCCGGGCCATCCTGGCCTCGTCCTCCACCACGAGCAGGCGCATAAGACGAGGTTACGCACGGCTTATGTCAAGACGATGTGAGCCACATGTCAGTCCCCCACATGTCTTCCACACGGTCCTCTCATGCTCGCCGGCGCAGTGTGGAACTGCCGGACAGGTGAGAGCGGGAGGGAATCGAGATGGAACAGCAATGGCATGGGGACCGGCAGAGGCTGCCGGGCGCCGATGAGGACGCATGGACGCAAGCGCAGCCGGCGGGCCGTTCAGGTGCACCTTACAAAGAGGCCGGCGTGCGGAGAACGCGGCTGGCATCCAACTGGACGGCGGCTGCACTGATCGCTAGCGTCGCGGCTGCATCCGGCTATTTCGCGCACGCTGCCGCTACCCCTGCTGCTAGTTATGGCAGCGGCAGCACGACGCCGGGAACGGCGAGTGTCCCAGGGGCGGTGACTGGCAACGGGCACAAGCCGAGCGTCGGTCACTCCGTGGTGACGTCCGGGGGTTCAGGCGTTGTTGTCGGGCCGTCCGGTTCTCGCACCGGCAGCAGAAGCGTAGTGACCTGGCGGGACAACTGATGGCCGCCGGGGTTTTGGGCCTCACCGCGCGGCCGGTCTGGCGGGTGGTCAGCTCAGGTTCGCAAGAGGTCGCGGTAGCAGAGAGGAACGCCCTCGGCACGACCGCCCGGATTGCAGTCTGGCCGACGGCTTCATTGCCGGCGGCGGTTGGCACAGTGGATCGCGATCTGGCCCGGCTCGACCTGGCCGCGAGCCGTTTCCGGCCGGACTCAGAACTGTCCAGGATTCACCGCAGGAGTGCTCGGCCGGCGCGCCTGAGCAAGGATCTAGCCGAGGCAGTCTGGGTAGCCCTGGCCGCGGCGTCATGGACGAACGGCCGGGTGGATCCAACGGTGGGCGGCGCGCTGATCGCCCTGGGTTACGACCGCGATTTCATTGAATTGCGCACCAGGCGGTGGGAGAGCGCAGCTCCCGACCCCGTGTCCGTGCCCGGCTGGCAGAGCGTCGAGCTAGCCGGCACGCTCCTGGATATGCCGATAGAGGTGCGGCTCGATCTCGGTGCCACTGCCAAGGGACTTGGCGCGGACTGGGCGGCACGGACGGCGCATGACGTCACATCTGCCGAGGGCGTTCTGGTGAGTCTTGGCGGCGATATGGCGACGGCCGGCGACTGCCCGGTGTCGGGGTGGCCGGTACTGATCGCCGATGATCACCGGCTATCGGTTAGGTCATCTCCGTCGGACTGGCCAACGCAACTTGTGCGACTCACCCAAGGCGCCATCGCCACGTCGTCGATCAGCTGCCGGCAGTGGAGCCGCGCCGGACAGCTGCTGCATCACATCGTTGATCCGCGTACCGGTACGCCTGCGGATGGGCCGTGGCGTACGGTGAGCGTCGCCGCGGCCACCTGTGCCGATGCCAACGCGGCGGCCACGTCGGCCATTATCGATGGTCGCAGCGCACCTGAATGGCTTAGAGCTGAAGGCCTTGCCGCGCGCCTAGTCGCCCACGACGGCTCAGTGCTCCTCATTGGTGATTGGCCTGCTGGTCACAATGGCCAGATTCCCGCGCCGCCGCCCGGACGCATTGGCGACCGATGGCGGCGGAGCGAGGACGGCGACCTGCGATGAGCGCGATGGCGGCCGCGCATGGATCTCAATACCTATGGTTCATATCGCGAGGCAGTGGCTTGGTCCTCCTGGTCCTGTTCAGCTTGGTGATAGTGCTCGGGGTTGCGACCCGGCTTGGCGCTTCGCTGCGCCGGTGGCCACAATTCGCAGTCGCCGAATTGCACCGGACGTTGTCCCTATTCGGCGTCGCCTTGCTTGCGTTGCACGTCATAACGGCCATCCTTGATCCCTACGTCACCATCGGCTGGGCCGCGACGATCGCACCGTTCATGTCGGGCTACCGGACGCTGGCGATCGGTCTTGGCACCCTAGCGATCGACGTCGCCGGAGCAGTGCTGATCACCAGCCTGTTCCGAACGCGCCTTAAGTACCGGGCGTGGCGCGCCGTTCACTGGCTCGCTTACCTCGCCTGGCCAGCGGCGTTCGTGCACTCGCTCACCGCAGGCGGCGACTTGCGGTACTGGTGGGTGGCCCTGATCGAGTGCGGGTCGGCGGCCATGGTGGCGACCGCAGTGATCACCAGGCTGCTCAGTCGCGGTCAGCGCGCAACGACGCTGCCGCCGATCCAGCCGAAGAAGTTGCGTAGCGGGCTGGTCAGATGAGCTCAGATCCGCTTTCCGAAGCCCGCCAGCCGGCCAGTGCGCCGATCGGCGACCTGAGCCTCCTTGATCTCGAACCCAGAACGCAACTGCCTCGGCTGCTGCCGGATAGCTTCGGCGCCGGGCCGCTCAGCCTGCGCGAGCACCTAGCCAAGTATGGTCCGCTCCCCGCGATTGGTGGCCGCGCTCGTCCGGCGCAGGAGGTGCTAGCTGAAGTTGAGCTGGCAGGCCTCACCGGTCGTGGCGGTGCTGCATTCCCGACCGCGCGGAAACTTGCTGCGGTTGCCACGGCCGGACCGCACCCCGTCGTGGTGGTGAATGGCACCGAGGGCGAGCCGGCCAGCGCGAAAGACAAAGTCCTTCTCGCCACGGCGCCGCACCTGGTGCTGGACGGGGCGGAAATCGGAGCCCGGATTGTTGGTGCTGCGGAAGTTGTGTTCGTCGCGCACGGCGCTGTCGTCGGCGCAGTCCAGGAAGCACTCAGCGAACGCGTAGCTGCCGGCCTGAACCAGCTTCATGTCACGGTTGTGCCAGCCGCCGACGGATTCGTGGCCGGCGAAGCTCGGGCAGTAGTGAACTGGGCCGGGATGGGCAGGCCGGTGCCAACTCCAAGTCCGCCGCGGCTGGCTAAACGCGGATTGGCCGGGCGGCCCACACTTGTGCAGAACGCTGAGACACTCGCCCACCTTGCTCTGATCGTCCGGCGCGGCGCGGACTGGTTCCGCGCGGTCGGCACGGCCGATGAGCCTGGTTCGACCCTGGTCACGATCATCGGCGCAGTCGCCTCGCCGGGAGTCAGGGAAGTGGCCTTGGGCACGCCTGTGGCCGAGGTGCTCGCGCTGGCTGGCGGGTTGTCGCAGCCGCTGCAAGCCCTGTTGCTGGGCGGATACTTTGGGACCTGGGTCCGGTGGTCAGAGGTCGGTGACCTGCCCTTCAGTGCTGCCGGGCTGGCGGAGGTGAAAGCTGCTCCGGGAGCAGGCCTCGTCGCCGCACTGCCAGCTGATTGCTGCGGCGTGACTGAGACTGCACGGCTAGCTCGTTACCTGGCGGACGAGTCAGCGGGCCAATGCGGGCCGTGCGTGTTCGGCCTTGATGCGATCGCTGCCGAGCTGGCCGCCATCGCATCCGGCCGAGATTGCCGACTGACAAGGCTTCGCCGATGGCTGGGCCAGGTAGCCGGACGGGGAGCATGCGCGCATCCGGATGGGGCAGTGCGCATGATCCGCAGTGCGATCGATGTCTTCGGAGCTGAGCTGGAATTGCACAGTTCTGGCTGGTGCAGCGGGTCGAGGTCACACGTGCTGCCGCTGCCGCTGCGGAGGCAGCCGTGAGCGGAGCCAGCGAGCTGCAGGTCGACGCCATCGCATGTGATGGGCGAGGCTTGTGCGCTGAAGTAGCGCCGGAACTAATCGCGCTAGACGACTGGGGTTTTCCCATCCTGCGCTCCGGCACGATTCCCGCGATGTTGCTTCCAGACGCCCATGAAGCCGTGCGCTTGTGTCCCAAGCTGGCGCTCAGGCTGGTAACAGAGTCAAAGCACGGCTAACTGCTGTCCATCGGCCCGGCGACACAGGACAATAAGCCCTGCTCGGGTAGCGTTCTCGGTTGCGATCGTAGAGACGGCCGGCTAACGCCGACTGGCGCGGTCGGCTGATTGATTTCAAGGGGTAAGGACTGCCATGGGTAACTTCTTCAGCCTGCTCGGCGCGGGCCCGCTGTTCTTCCTGAGTTCTTGGCTACTTATGATTTTCGCCGGCATGACGGCAAGCGATGTCGGGATCCGCCCGTTCGGCTATCTCACGTCGATGCTGGTGACAATCGGGCTGTGGCTGGTGCTGGCACCGGCAGTCGGCGCCATCGCGCGTGCGACCAAGGGTAAGAAGTCCAGTTAGCCAGCAACCAGCGCATCGGTGAGTGCATCGATGCCTGCGAGCTTGGCCGCGAGATCGACGTCTAGGTGATGCCACGAAGCCAGCGCAGCTGGGGTGTAGTACGACACCTTCGTCTGGCCTTCGTCATCCCAGATCAGCACCTTCAGCGGCAGGTCCAATGCCGCCAAGGGTGCGGCGTTCATCACCGGTGTGCCAGCGGCCGGGCTGCCGAAATGACCAGCTTTGTGTCGCGCAGATCGAGTCCTGCACCCCGAGCCTATCGCCGTTGGACAACGCGAACTCCTTTCCAGGAAGTTGCGGCTAGGGGGCTGTGACGAGGAGGTAGGCCACTAGCAAGATGCAGGACAGCACGCACAAGATCGCCGCCGTTACTGCGGGCCATTCCGGAGGTGCCGGGGCGCCGGGTGGAGGCTTTTCTTGCCGGCGAACTGACCAATGTTGCGCATAGCCGACGACCGATATTACGAGCCCAACGAAGACCATGAAGATGCCAACGGCCGCGGAAAAGCGCTCCATGGACAGCGTCCGCCCAAACCTTGCGACGATAAAACCGAGCCCAGCGAAAGAGACCGATGTCCTGACCCAGGCCAGCAGCGTGCGGTTGCTTGCGAGCAAATCTCGCATTCTGGCACTGTCGTCTGCGTCCATGGCGTCCTTGTTGCGGGGTGGCCTCGCCCACATGCGGCATATCACGGCCAGGCTGCGGGCATCATTCCCGGGTCGGCCGCGGACCGAACCCCAAGGCCGGATGCGCCAAGCCACCGATGAGATCGAGGCGGACATGAATGCGTCGCTGCAGGCGGTCCTTAGCGACTCAGAGCGCTTGCTCGTAGCCGAGACCGAAAAAGCCCAGCTTGGTTCGCTTGATGAGGATGCGGCTGTGGAGCTGCACACTCGGATCCGGCGCGCTCGCAACAAGTACGTCGGCCTGTATCGCCGCGGCGCTAGTGCAAAGGTCGCAGAGAAAGGCGGTCGCGGCAAAGCGAGGCCAGAGAACAAACGGGCAGCAATGAAAGCCGAGGCTTTTGAGGACGCGCTGGCAAGGGTGAGTCGTCGCGTGGCCGCGCTCGCCCGTCAGTCAGCGGCGCGGCTTCGACGTGAGCGGCTAGACGCGGCCAGGGCGAGCAAGACCGGCAGCGTGCCGTCTGCGCCGAGGGCGCCTGCGCGCCCGAAAAAGGCAGCAGCCGCACAAGTGCCGGACCGTGCCTCGCCCACACCGGACCTGCAGAAGCGGCGGGCCACGACACGCGCCATGGGCGCACGGCGGCAAGCCAAGAAGGATAGCCGCTAGCGCGGCTCAATCCGCCGGCGCTCTGTCCGCAGCCATCGAGAGCGGCTTCATTAGTCCTCGGCGAACGAGTAGTTGGCGGATGGCCATGACTATCACGGCCGCGCCGATGGACAGGCAGGCGAGCAACCTGAGCGTAGTTTCATAAGCCGAGCCTTTACTGTGCCCTGAGTGCTCGAGCGCAGTGATGATCGAAGCGGCGGCAGCTAGGCCGATGCCGCCGACTGTCACAAGGCAAGTCAGGACCACGCCAGATGCCTCGCCTGCCCGGTCAGGATCGACGACTTCCTGGGTAGCGATGTTGGCGAAGGTCCAGCCGAGGCCGAGGCCAAAGCCGCAGATCGCGAACGCAGG
>Ga0126373_10000575_pt1 | contig 24402 bp, 20 predicted proteins | sample PanSoiMetPlot_11_FD_92545 | JGI IMG/M metagenome (GOLD analysis project Ga0126373, IMG submission 92545) | Tropical forest soil microbial communities from Panama - MetaG Plot_11 | ecosystem: Environmental > Terrestrial > Soil > Tropical forest > Bulk soil | place: Panama | collected 2016-02-17 | reverse complement strand
GGAAGGATGTGTAGTAAGAAGCGACGCAGGAACTTGTCGACCGACAGGGTCCTGAGCTTTTGTTCATTGTGGTGAGCCGAATCGCGCCAGCGGAAAGTGACTTGGCCATCGGTGAAGGAGACCAGGCGGTGATTGGAAATGGCTACGCGGTGGGTGTAGCGGCCGAGATATTGCAGCACGTATTTAGGGCCACCGAAGGGAGGTTTTAAGTAGACTACCCACTTTTGTCGGTAGAGGGGCCGCAGCCAGGCAGCGAAGATTTTGGGCTGGGCCAGAAGCTTCAGGTTTCCTTCGAAGCGGAGCAGTCCGTCCTGGAAGGCCTGCTTAAGTGCGTTGACGAACTTGCCGCGAAAAATTTTCCGCAGCAGCTTTTTGGGGAGAAAGTAGTTTTTCCTCGAGCGAACCCAACGGGCGCGATCAGGCGAGAAGCCGCCGGCGGGCGCGACACAATGAACATGTGGATGAATTTTGAGTTGCTGGTGCCAAGTGACGGGGCAGGGTAAACACGATATGGGCGTAGGGCTAGCAGAAAGGAACGAGTAAGAGGGGAATCGCATGGTCTGCCGCAAGGGTTTCTCAGTCCAGCAAAATCAAGCGGAGGAACCAAGAAAGAGTCATCGGTTTTGAAAACCACTGCTACAATGCTTCCTCAGATTACATGCCGCTTGGAGCCGTGCCAATGCCAATCAGAAGTGTAGCGGCGGCGTTTGTCCTCATTATGGCTGTACCCGCACACTCGGCACAGAAACCCGTGTCTTCGGATGAAATCCCTATTGAGAGATGCGATAGACTCCCGATTGTGAAAGTGCGCATCGGATCTGCGGAGATGCGCTTTCTTGTTGATACGGGCGCGACCTCGACGCTCAATCTCAAATCCTTTAACACCGGGCGCATGAAGGAAATCCAAATAACCTCCTGGTCGGGCACAGCGGCGACCAGCGCACGCGAAGTCTTCATCTCAGATTTTTCCCTGGGCACTCACCACCTACAAAATCTTAACCTGCCCGCTATAGACCTCAGCCCCATCGGAAAAGCCTGCGGCGGCACGGTGGACGGCATTCTTGGTGTAGACCTGCTCGACAAGATGGCCGTAACCCTTGACCTGAAACACCAGATCGCTTTGCTCGGCGAGGAGCCTCCCGACCCGAAACTCATCTACGCGAATATGGAAGATTCGATGCGCTCGTGTGCGACCGCATTTCAGGAAGGAAACGCCGCAGTACTCATGGAATGTTTTGACCCTGAGATTGTTTTCTACACACCGGATGGAGAGTTTGTTGGCCGCGAGAAAGTTCTAGCGTACCTGCGAGAGCACTTTTTCCGCTACGCTCCAGACCTGTGCTACCGCATGACGCCACATCAAGTACAGGTGTTTGGTGATGCCCTTTGGTACTCCTACGATTACTCCATTGAAATGCCCAAACAGACCTTGAGCGGCCATGGGTTTGCGATGTGTCGACGCAGCGGAAAACGTTGGCTCATGGTGAACCTGCATAATTCTTTTGCGGAACCGCCGAAGGAAACGCCGAAGCCGTAGCTAATCGTTGCGTGCTGGAGCGACGAAAACAACGCAGGAGAAATGCCACAGAACTGAAGCCTCGACGCGAAGATTTCCCAAGAACAAGCCAAAGTCTGATAGGCGCAGTTCCAGTAATTTCCAGTGAACATTATCTAAGATTGGCTCGAGTGTTCTTTTATAACCTCTCGCGGATTCTTATCCTCCCGCAGCCCAACAAACCTCGAATGCCTGAGCCGATCTCCGCTGTCCACTGCAAAAATTCGATTTGCGCAACAGCCTCGGGCCGCAGCCCGCTTCGCGTCAAGGCTAACGGGCGCTTCTCGCCATGACCCGTGAAAACCGCGCCCTATTGATGGTTGAAGGATTTGCGTCGCCGCGAGAATGGGTTCTTGCGCCCATCGGCTTTCACGTCGATGGCGCGATAGCTGTCGAGTTTAATTTCGAACAGCCATTGAGACGTCCGGCAGCCTGTTCGCGCAGGTTAGTGACTCAGGAAAGAATGGCAAAGCCATAGGCTGGCAAGCTCAGGCGAACATATCGGGAACCATCTGGCGCCGTGCTAACTCGAACCGATGCGGCACCGACCCCGCCATACAGAAATCGCATCGATGACCCGTCGCTGTGTAGCGTTGAATCCACAATAACAAAGTCACTTCGCGGCTGGCCCGTGACGTTGTAGGCCACCAGCACCTCCTCGCCGTAAAGCAAACGTGAAAATGCCAGCGTGTAGGTCAACCCGAACGGAAATCCGAATTGGCTGCCGTTACCGGAGATCTGCCGGAAGTACATCCGGCCGAAACGTAGCGGCTCGCTAGTTCGCATGACCCCAGCAATCTTGGCGATTTCCTGATAAATGCGGCAATCCGTATTCAGCAGATTGCGGCCCGCAACCGCTGGGCTAAACATCGCCTCGCGGATTTGGTTATCTCCGCCCTGTCCGGAAAAGCCCTGCTCCGTGCCGTAGTAGAGGCAGGCGGTTCCCAGTGCACATAGCAAAAAGCCAACCGCGCCGATGACCTGCTCGTCGGTCGCGTTATTTGCAAAACGCCCCGTAGGTTGCCAGAAGGAGTCGTGGTTATCGACGAACCGTACGAGGTAGCGGCCGATTTCGCCGCGGTTTAGTGCCCGCTGTCGCTGCGCTTCCAGGCGATTGAACAGCGTCTGCGGTCCCTTGAAGCCCTTGAGCACATCCCGCAAAGGCGCGTTGTTGTCGTCGCCGTATACGCCCTCCGCCAGACGGAAATCCAGCACCGAATCCAGACCGAAAAAAACGGTATTGCTGCCGTCGCTTACCGAGGTGTTTTGTCCTATGTAGCGGTTATAAATGTCGTCGTCCGGCGTGGCTACCTCGCCGAAAAGGAAAAACCCGCGCTTGCCAAGCGAGTAGGCATACTCCCGGACGTTTGAACAAAACCGCGAACAGGCTAGCGGGTTCATGTGCTTGACCGCATCCACGCGGAAACCGTCCACGTCCGCTTCGCGAATCCAGTAGCAGTGCGTTTTGATGAGCGCATTGATCACATCGGAGCCAACCGAGTCATCGTCATTCTCGTAGTCCTTCAGAGTCGCAATATCGCCGTGTTCGAGTTCGGGGTAAGCATCGTAATTTCGGATTTGCCCCCTCCGGTGATACCAGTTTGGGTCCCGCAGATCCGTCGGAATGGGGCGGTCATTGCTTCTCCAGAAACCGAACGGAAATTGCTCGTCGTTGAGGTAATAGTAGGGATTGTCACCAGGATAGGCCCAGTTGTCGCCCGAGTGATTGATAACAACATCCAGAATGATGCGTATCGGAAACGGCTGCCCGTTTCTGCTGTAAGAGTGCGCGGCGTTTACGAGGTCGACGAGATCCTCCTTGGTGCCGAAGTGCGGATCGATGCCGAGGTAATTATTGATGTTATAGCCGTGGTAGGCGCCCGCATTGTTCTCGAACACCGGCGACAGCCAGATGGCCGTGCAACCCAGGCCCGCGATGTAGTCTAGGTGATTGGTGATCCCTTTGATCTTGCCGCCATAAAAGTCCTCGGGTGTTTGGATTCCCGCGGAACGATTGGCCTGCAGCACAGGACTCCTGTTTTGCCCATCATGAAAGCGGTCCACCATCAGGAAATAGATAAACTCTTCTCGCCATTCGCGGTCGAGCGTGAAGTATCGTTTGCCGACAATGGGTGCCAGGTCGATCTGTGAAAGAGAGGTAGGGTCAGGCATCGAAGTCACTCCTGTAGGTCCAAGCGAGCAAGCGAAAAACCTTGCGGGGCTGACACCTTAGCTGAGGAGATCGTGCCCCCAGCCCTTGTTTCGTTTAGACAAACGATCGAATTGGAACGTCATCCTCCACCGACCATCCCAGTCGGCCAGTTCCCAGCTTTTTAGATTCGTCGCTGAAAAAGCGCGGCACGTCGCCGCGTCGTGGGCCTAATTCGCACAGAAAGCTCTCGGTACAAATCAGCTTAGAGCTTACCTTACATCTCGATGGAATCGACGGCGGAAAGCCATTCCGGCCATTCGCTCAACCAACTAGATGGTTGACAAACCGCCTGGCTTATCATCTAATTTTTGTGGGAGGTTAGGCCATGAGAAGAAATCTTTGGCTTCTGGCGGCCGTCGCGGCTTTAGGTTGGTTCAATGCAGGCGTGATCTGGTTAATCCAGTTCTCCTGCTATCCCCTGTGGACGTATGTAGGCGGCCATGAGTTTTGGATTTACCACCAAGTTTGGTGGCACCACACTTGGGGGGTCGTTTTCGTTCCAAGCGCCGCGGCCCTAGTCGGATCGGTTCTGTTGCTGCGGTTAGCTTGGCTGGAGCTTCCGCGATGGAGTCTGTGGTTGGGTATTGGTATTCAGGTAGCCGCCCAACTGGTGACCGCGCTTTGGCTTGGGCCGCTGGACCGAAACGTGGTCGCTCCAACAGGAGGACTGAATCTTTCTGCCTACCAAGAACTAATGGTCGCGAATTGGCTGCGCATAATCCTCGTCACGGTCTATGCCGTGCTCACCTACTGGATGCTTTCCCACAGCTTATGGAAGGACACTAGATTTGCTGGAGGTCGATGGGTGTTGCTCGTAACATCTGCCCTGGGGCTGTTCGCGATCGGAAACGTCTGGCTGGTGCAGTTGGTTTGCTATCGGTTGTGGCCGATCGTCGGGCAGCACGAAGCATTTAACTATCACATTGCCTGGTGGCACAGTATCTGGGGTATTCTTTTCGGACCCTCGGCAATCGTCGTCCTGGGTGCGGTAGCAATGCTGTGGATCCGTCCCAACAATGTAAACGGAAGGCTGGTCTGGCTTGGCCTCGTTTTGCTGGCGCTCACCACGGTCGGGACTGCGACTTGGTGGGCTCCTCTGATGGCGAGATTAGTGGCCCCGAGCGGAGCGATGCTGCTCCGTGACTACCAACTGCTTATGAGCACTCACTGGATTCGGGTCGCACTCATCTCGGCTTACGGAATCACATACTTTTGCATGCTGATTAAGAGCGCGACGGCGTCGCAGTGGAACGGTGCGTAAATTTCTGAGAAGACGTCACAGCCGATATTGCAAGGAACATTAGTGCGGCTCAAGCGAAAAGCAAGGCTTGCTGCAACAGAGCGACGTCAGCAACTGGTGTCTGTGGCGATGCGGCAGATTGCTGAGCGGGGATTCGAGGGCCTGCGCTTCCAGGAGGTTGCGAAAGAGGCAGGCGTTAACAACGCGACCCTGTGCTACCACTTCCCCACGAAGGAGGCCCTTATTCAGGCAGTGGTCGGCCAGTCGATGGAGGAGTTGAAAAAGACCAGACACCGCCCGAAGGGTATCCCAACGACGGCGCGCGAAGAACTACGTGAAGAATTCCAGGACCTTCGCAAGCTCTTACGCATGCAGCCAAACCTGTTTATCGTTCTCATTGAACTCTCAATCCGGGGATTGCGGGACCCTGTGATCAGCAAGATGGACGCGAACCGCGAGAGTTTTTGGCGCGAGCACTTGTCCGGGATCATCAGGCGCGGAATGGAACAGCATTTGTTTCACGCCGGGATCCGGGTGGAACCTGCCGTGGGTGCGCTGATGGCCCAGTTCAAGGGAATCGGGTACCACGCTACCCTCGGTAAGCGAAAGTGGCGTGAGGTGGACGAGACAATTGCTGAAATCGCGAGTCAAGTCGAACATTGGTTTGTATGCGGCACTGGCTGATCTTAGCTGCGGTTTTGCCATAGCCATGGCGTTGCCCCGGACGGAATGATTTACTCCTATGAAAGAAGCCGGTTAACTCGTTGAAAACAACGCATGACCCCGGCTTTTTTCATCCTTCGTGTGGCTCACCGAGAGCCATCACTTACTCGTAGCGGAGGGCGACCATGGGGTCGACGCGCATGGCGCGGCGAGCGGGGATGGCGCTCGCTGCCAGAACAATGACCAGAGCGAAGGCCGCGGTGGCAGCGTAAACCACAGGGTCAGCGGGACTCACCGAGACGAGAGTGGACGAAAGCAGCCGGCCAAGTGCAATCGCGACGAGCGAGCCTGCAATAAATCCGGCCAGCCCGAAAAGCAGACCGTGCACCACAACCATGCGCATAATATTCGCGGGGCGCGCGCCCAGCGTAACGCGGATGCCGATTTCGTTGGTACGGCGAACGACGGAATAAGCCATCACGCTGTAGAGGCCGACCGCAGCAAGCAGAATCGCCGTGGCGGCGAGAATACTCAGGAGATTCGCGGCAATTTTCTGGCTGAACAGCGACTGCTGGATGAATTCCTCGAGCGAAATGGTGTTGACGGGCGGTGAAGCCGGATCGATGGCCTTCGCGTCGGTGAGCAGAGCGGCGATCGCGTCGTTTAGCGGCGCGGAAGTGCGAACGAAAAACGTGTAGGTCATTTCGGGACGATAAATCTGGCGGATGGGAACGTAAAAGTAGGGGCGCGGGGGCTCCGTGAGCCGGAAAACTTTCGTATCCTGAACCACGCCGACGATGGTGAACCATTTCCCCCAGCCGTTGACCTTCACGCCGATGGGATACTGGTTGCGGAGAAAGCGGCGAACGAACTCTTGATTCACGATCATAACCGGCAGGTGATCGCGGTCGTCTTGCAAAGTGAAGTCGCGTCCTTCGAGCAAGGGGATTTTCAAGGATTGGAAATAGCCGGGCGAAACCAGTGTGCGATAGATTTTCATGTTTTCGCTGGCGCCCGGAACGTACCCTTCGATTTGTAGGTCCTCCCAGGAATCGCCGCCGAAGCCGAGGGGTACGTAATCGGCGTAGCTGACGGAAACAACGCCCGGTCCGCGCTCGAGTTGCTCGCGCAAGCGCCGGCAAAAGGAATCCGCGTGCTGCCGGTCGTAGCCGGCCGATGACATGCTGAATTGCGCCATGGCCACCTGGTGAGTGTCGAAGCCCGGATGGATGGCGCGGGCGATGCGAAAGCTTTTGACGAACAGGCCAGCGCCAACGAGCGCGACGACGGCCAGCGCCATTTCCGACACAACCAGAAGGCCACGGAAACGCTGCGCCGTGCGACTCGAACTTGCGCTGCGGCCGCCTTCCTTCAGCGCCTCGTTGACATTCCCGTGAGCGGCGTGCAACGCCGGAGCCATGCCGGCGACGAAGGCCACACCTACCGTGAGCAAGACCGTGAAGACGAGCACGCCGAAATCGACCGGTGGCCGGCTCAGGTAGTAGCGGAGGGCGCCGCCAGGGATCAGGTATTGTAGAGCGCCGGTCAATTGTTGAGCCAGACCGAGGCCCGCGAGTGCCCCGCAGAACGCCAGAAGAAAAGATTCGGTCAGGAGCTGGCGCACGAGGCGAGAGCGCGGCGCGCCTAAAGCGAGCCGAACGCTGAATTCCTTGTGCCGCGACGTAGCGCGAGCAAGAAGCAGATTGGCGACATTGGCGCACACGATCAACAGGAGGACGCCGGCGGCGCCCATGAGAATGCTGAGCGGCGCGAGCAACGATTCCTGGAGGCCGTAGTGCGACTTCCACATGGGGAAAATGTCGGCGCTCATGCCCTGGTTGGTGTCGGCGTCCGCTTCCGCCATGCGGCGCGCGAAGGCCCGCACCTCGCGGCGTGCCTGTTCGAGAGTGAGGCCCGGTGCGAGACGCGCGAGCACGTAAAACATGCGGGTCTTGCGATCCTGGAGCATCCAGTCGCCGGCAGCGTTGAGCTGGCCGTGCATCGTCGCAAGTGCCCACATGTCAAACGAGAGGCCCGGCTGGGAGCCCTGGAAGCCTGGGGGAGCAATGCCGACGATTGTGTAGAGGTGGCGGTTCAGGCGGATCGAGGAGCCGATGGCGGAAGGATCGGAACGGTAGTGGCTGGCCCAGTAGGAGTGGCTGATGACGACAACCGGGTGCGCATTCTGCACGTCGTCGAGTTCCGAGCCGGCGAAGAAGCGGCCCGCCTCGGGCCGGATGCGCAGCAGGTCGAAGAAAGAACCGGAAACGAGCTGCGCGCGCACGCGCTCGACACTCCGGTCATCCCCGGTGAACAGCCCCATTGGGTAGGCGACGGACATCGACTCGAAGCATTTTGTGTAAATGCGGAAGTCGCGAAAATCGAGATAGGAGGTGAGGAACCATTCACCGGAGGGAGCGATAGATTCGAGTGCCACGACGCGCTCGGGAGCGCCGGCGCCGGGAAGAGGATTGAGCAGGACGGAACGGATCCAACTGAAGATGGTGGTATTGGCTGCAATGCCGACGGTCAGGGTTAGGACGGCAACGACAGCGAAACCGGGACTGCCGCCGAGAGCGCGCAAGCCGAAGCGAAGGTCGCTCAGGAAATCTTCCAGCCACGTAAGGCGGCGGGATTCGCGCACGCTGACTTTATAGTTTTCGGCGCTGCCAAACTCGATGTGCGCGCGGCGGCGAGCTTCTTCGGCGGATAGGCCCGAGCGGACGAGATCCTCGGCGCGTTCCTCAAGGTGAACACGGAGTTCGTCGTCGAGCTCGCCTTCCGTGCGTGTGCGGTGGCGGAAATGACGCCAAAGAGAGCGGAGTCTCGCGAACATGGATCAACCCTCCTGCAACTTGGCGCTGAGAACCGCGCCGATAGCGGCGGCCACTCGGTTCCAGCTTAGTGCCTCTTCGCGCAGCCTGCGGCGGCCAGCGGTCGTGAGCCGATAGAACTTGGCACGGCGATTCGTGCTGGAGATGCCCCATTCGGAGTCGAGCAGGCCCTGATGTTCGAGGCGCGACAGGGCGGGATAGAGGGCGCCCTGCTCCGTGAGCAGAGCTCCGCGCGTGATCTGCTCGATGCGCGTAAGAATACCGTAGCCATGCAAAGCGCCGAGGGAGACGGCTTTCAGAATGAGAAGCTCTAGAGTCCCGGGAGGAAGCGGTAGCTGCTCTGGCATCGTGCGCGTCTCCTGGTGGCTTAGAGGGCTAACAAAGCCTCTCCTAAGCCCAATAGGTATAGTAACGAGGAAGACGCGATTTTGTTTCCAGGAATCTTTGAGGGCGGATGGCCACAATGCGCGATCATTTGCATCGCGTAAGGGCGTGCCGACTCCAGAGGCCCCGGGTATCTGGCCGCCCATGATTGAAACGCACAACTAGGGGTTCACCTTGACGCTTTGGAAGCCGAAGACCACCTTCGCTGCGCCAAAACTGTAACCAGAGTGCAATGCCTTTGATCCGGGGAGTTAGCTTCGAGCGAGAAGCATATTCCCCAAATTGTTAGAAAGATTGAAAACGAAACGGGGAATGGAGTGCTTGGAAGCCAGTATGGTGCTTGCAGATCCCTCCGCCAGCAGCCCGTATATATATATAAAGGATGGGCTCCGACCTTGCTTGCGCAGCGCAACAGCTCGCCGACGATACCCGCCGGACGTCGGAAATGGTCACGAAAAAACTTGTAGTACCGTAATAGAGCTGACTTCCCTCGGCTAATCCTTTCTGTCCATGTTGAGGAGTCGCAGGGTGGCTGTAAGGTCCTTCTGGTAACGATTGGCCCATCGGCAAATGTGTGTCAACGGGCCCATGAACGTCCTGCCGGCCGGCGTCAGAGAGTACTCGACCGCAACAGATTTCGATCTGGTCACACGCCTGGTGATTAATCCAGCCGACTCGAGATTGCGCAATGTTCTTGTAAGGATTCGCTGCGAGACATGGCCGACGCGCCGTCGCAGCTCACCGTGTCGATGGGGCCTCTCACGCAGCGAGGACAAAATCGATACGGTCCACTTGCCGATGTAAATCGTGGACGCCATCTGTCCACCAGGACCGAGCCGATTCTTCATTTTGCCGGCCACAGTCAGCATTTCCCGCCGACGGAAATTATGCCATGCAAGTGATCACTCCGTCGCTGAAAGGCGACGGCTTCTTATAGTGACTCTGAGGAGTATCAGCGAAGGAGAGACAATCCACAGTTGTTGTTGCAGCGCGTGCCTGTGGAAGTGTGAAAAATTTGAGTTTGCTGACGGCTACAAGCGAAGATGTAAAAACGTACGAACGTGAAAAAAAGGCCGCATTTCCCCTTTCGCCTGAAGGCGACAGTCCCCTGCGGTACGATCTATAGCTCTCAGTGCGTTCACGACCGCTGCACATTGTCAGTTCTCCTGAGTCGCGCAAGTAGGAACACAAGTGTACCTACTTGACAAGATGAGCATAAAAAGGGAGTCTCGCGTTACTGGTGACGTGTTCATGCAGGTGCAATGCGACAGGTTTGGTGTTGCAGCTTTGGAGGCGCCGCGTGTCACCGTCAAACAGTCAGTTCCATTACTTCGTCAGCCACACAGTCGTCTTCATCACCTTTGGGTTCATAGGATGGTATCTCTGGCCGGCGCTCAAAAACCAACCGTTGAAGGTCGCGCTTCCGCCCTTACTGCTCTCCACTAGTTTTCGGATCAACGGCTTGCTGTTTCTCCTGACAGGCGTTGTATCAACACGATTGCCGAAGGCTTTCCCTAACACATTTGAGTTCACCGGCCGTTCGAATTCCCTGAACGGAACTGTCACCGGAGGGATCGCATGCGCACCATGGTCATAGCGCGGTACGGTCCGCCTGACGTTTTCGAGGTCCGCGACTCCCCAGAGCCGACACCCAAGCCCGGCGAGGCGCTCGTTCGCGTCCACGCCGTGGGCGTGGGCTTTGCCGACCTGATGCAACGGATGGGCGTTTATCCGGGGACGCCCAAGCCCCCGTTTGTCCCGGGATTAGAGGTGGCCGGAGTGGTCGAGCGCGCGCCAGCAAGCTCGCTCGATGGCAGGCCGCTCCAAGTCGGCGAGCGCGTTGTGGCGCTCCCGAAGTTCTGCGGCTACGCCGAGCGAGTCGCTGTGCCTGCGCAGCGCATCTTTCGACTCCCGGCGGAAATCTCCTTCGGAGATGCCGCCGCAATCCCGCTGAACTACCTCACCGCGTACCACACCATGTTTGTCATCGGCAATTTACAGCCGGGCGATAGGATCCTGGTTCACGGCGCCGCCGGCGGGGTGGGGGGCGCCGCGGTGCAACTGGCAAAAGCTCGCGACCTGAGAGTGTTCGGCACAGCCGGCCCCACCAAGCAAGAGTTTCTCCGCCAGACCGGCGTCGACCATCCCATCGACACACGCGAGGACTTTGTGGAGGTCATTCGCCGCACCGCCCCGGAAGGCATCGAGATGGTGATGGACCCGATCGGCGGAAAATCCTTCACCAAGAGCTACCGCTGCCTCGGTCCGATGGGACGACTCGCCATTTACGGCTTCTCCGCCGCCGCGGGACCTGAGGGGAAGCGCAGCCTGTGGCGCGCCGGCAAAGCTTATTTCGCCACGCGACGCTACCACCCTCTGAAGCTCATGGCAGACAACACCGCCATTATCGGAGTTCATCTCGGCCACCTCGGAGAAACCCGCGGCGCGATCCTGGCGAAGGAATTGGACGAACTCTTCCGGCTTTACACCGCAGGCAAAATCAAGCCGGTAATCGCCAAGACGTTTCCGCTCGAAGAGGCCGCTGCGGCCCACCGCTATATCCACAGCCGTCACAACGTCGGCAAAGTGGTGCTACGTGTGGCGTAGCCCCAATGAACCACGGCGACTTACTCGGCGGTCGTTGTTCCGGCCGCTCAGACAGATCTGGCGTTCCGCGTCTCGGGCTATGTCACGGAACCGCGCCGACGTTCGGGGCAGGATACCAGCTCGGACAGCGGCGCGCGTACGAGACTATGGAGGAGCAATGCACAAATTAACCCTGGGGATGCTTTTGCTTTCACTCTCGACGACATTTGTACACGCGCAGGAGACTCCCAAAGCTGATATCTCTGCTGGATATTCCCTGCTTTTCATAGCCAAGGGCTTTACTCTGACCATGAACGGGGGCAGCGTTGCAGGCGCCGTTAATGTCCATGACTGGCTTGGAGTTGTGGCTGATTTCGGAGCCTATGATGGATCCCCGGGTATCCCTGGCTTGATCGGTGAGACCTATACGTTCGGGCCGCGCTTTTCCTACCGCAAATGGAACAGACTGACCCCGTTCGCCCAAGTGGTTATCGGTGGAGGACATGCTAATTCGACGAACGGAGGTTTTCTTGGCGCGAGAAACGCATTCGCCGCTGGCGCCGGCGGGGGCGGTGACCTCGTGCTGGATCGCGCAGGCAAATTCGCGTTGCGGGCGCAGCTAGAATTTCTCAACTTCCGTACGAACAATAACTTCTCGCCGCAATCCAACACGGGAGCCTTCCGATTCTCGGCCGGCATTGTGTTTCGCGTTGGGAGAAGGCGCTAGCGCCGAGAATCTGGCGATGGCGCAAGCAGATTTGGAAGAAAGCTATTTGGAGAAGATCAGTGAGGAAGTACGTCATCGCCGGGCTGATTGTGCTCACAATTCTTAGCTTAGGCTGTGACACAAAGCGTGCCGCTGCAGATGCTGGAATGGCGAAGACCGTTCGCCTGGTCACCGCGAAGGTCGAGGACAGCGGCGTCCCCGCGTCTTACTCGGCGGTTGTCTTCCGCTACCAGCCTCTTCTTGGCGAGTGGGGAATGCCCTTCGCGTCGTTTAAGGATACGTGAGGACGCAGCCGCCCTGTTCGTTGTTGAACGCGTTGCTCCACAACGATTGCACCGGGAAACTGCCCGTGGAGAGCGTCGTGTTCGCCGCCGCGCCTTGACCCGAGGAGATCCACGCGCACTTGTCGCCGTTCTCGGCACCACTCTGGTCCAGCCAGCCGCCGTTCGGAAACTGGTCGGTCACAGTCTCGGCCATCTCGTGACCGCCGACGATGGTGATCCCGGCATTAGCGCCCAGTCCATTGAAGTTGGCGCCGCAGCTAGCGCCTGCGTCGGTGATGTACGGGAGGTTAGTGTAGGCCACGTTGCCGACCGTCGAGCTGGTTGCGCTGTGGTACGCGCAGTATTGTGTCCCAAACCCTCTGGCGTTGTTCCCCGTTGCTGTGGCGATTACGTATTGTACGCTGGCGTTGCTCGCGCCCGTGGTGTTCCCGAAGTGCTCTGCGGCGCGGACGGCCTCAGCGGCCAGCTGCGACTGCCGGGGGCTTCGAGGAGCGGCGGTCGCGTTGTCATACCAGAATCCGGCAAAAATGCCACTCGGATTACCAGCGGGAGTACCCGCACCGTTGCAAAACGTCGTGCCGCTTACCACGCCCTGGCAATACTGGGTAACGCTGTTCAACCACGAACTGCCGCCGGCACCGGTGTAGAAGGACTGCAGAATGCCTGCCTCACCGCTCGGGTCGTTGTTGTTCCACTGAGAGCCCCAGAAAACCAAATAGATCTTGGGGGCCGTCTCGACGCCGATGCCACCGATTCCGCCATGGTAGGCGAGATTACTTGAGGTGCTGGCCGCTTGCACGCCGGGCCGCGCATGGGGGTTGGCCTCGCGAAACCGTTTCATATCTTCAACGGTTGCATGGATCATGGCCGGCGGTTGGCCCTCTTCAAGGAATCTCAGCCCACCGACTGTGCCCTCGTAGACCATCGGCTTCTGCGGCTCCTGCGAGTGGGACAACGGGCTCACCATCAGGAACCCCAGAAGGGCGAGAAAGCGTCCTGGAGCGTACTTACGCGGAATCATGTGCCTCCTCCGGCGTTTGGGTTGATTTCTCACGAACCAATAGGGACGTTAATACACGACTTCAGCAGAAGTGGTCAATGGGTCGGTGGTAATAGAACGCCCCCCCTTGAAGTGGTCGTACTCCCTGGTGGGCTGAAGCGAGAAAAGCAAGCGTTTGACGTTTCTCTACCGTGAGTAAGCTCACGGAAAAGCTTGAAAGCGAAACCATCGGCCGGAGAAGTGCTACATTCCTCTGCTTTGAGAGCTGGAAATCGTGTGCAGCTTCAAGTCGAACATCTTATCTCCACGTCTGGTCCGAAGGAATCAAGGTGTCGACGGTGCGGAAACTGGGCGCACGCTGCGGATTCTATTAACGATGTCGATCGCCAACCGAGGGGCAGCCGTGGGACCATCAATTGCCCTGACTTTCCCCTCCCCGAGAACCGTACCCGTTTTCGGGCTGATCATTTTAAAGATCCAGTCATACGTCAGCCAGGGCCGGGTAACATCGATATAGATGTCGGCTTCGTTGCGGTCATCCACAATGCGAATTCCCCACTCTCGGATCTCGGGACGGACGTAAAGGGCATCCTGCAGCAAGTTGCCCTTCATCCAGATCGTGTGAGATTCCACAAATATCGACTTGGCTGTACGCACGATTTCGTCTGGATCGCCACCCGGGGCGCGAAGAGCGGTGGTGGTCCCGGCAGCTGTTCTGGTTGGCTGCTCTAATTCCAGGCGGGGGAGCATCACCGCAGCAGCGAGTTGCTCTACAATGGCTGCCGCAAGTTTGGGACCTGCGTCGAATTCATCTGATCCTTCAACTGTTCCTGAAGCAAGTGTTAACGACTTCGGCTGATAGACGAGTGTGTAGATCCAGTCAAAGGTCATGACAGGCCGGTCGACGGTAATGGCGACATCGGCGGGCTGACCATAATCGGCGAATCGCAATCCAAGCTGCGGAAACATGGCGGTCTTGTGGATATCATCCTGGAGCCGCTCGCGGCGTAGATAAATCGTTTTGGAAAGCACCGAAATGGTGCGGATTTGCCGCTGTTCTGGACGAGGAAGGGTCAGAGGAGGAGGAGCCGCTGCGGCCGTAGGAGGATTGGAAGCGGCAGGACCAGGGGCAGGGGCAATAGCAGCAGACACGGTTTTGGCACCAAATGGTTGGAGACGGGCGCCCGACTCAAAGAGCGTGCCGCCCGTGGCATTGCCGAGACCTGCGATGCTATCGATTGGCACGGCAAAATTGACGTTTTGGCCAACGCTGAAAGAGCCGACAACGATTCCGAGAACTCTCGCCTCGGCGTCCACGAGCACTCCACCGCTGGACCCGGGCGCGAGCGGGGCGGTGAACTGCAAAATGCGATAGCCATTACCCGCACCTGGAACATCGTCGGCCATTCGCGTGGCGCTCAAGATCCCGGAGGATGCGGTCCAGGGCAAGCCGACGGCGTTCGACACAACAAACACGGGAGCGCCGGAAGGCGCGTTTGCGGAGTTGCCCATGGGTAACACGGGAAGCCCCGCAGCGGGAATTCGCAGTGCGGCAACGTCACGCCGCTCGTCGGATGTGACCAGTGCGACTTGGTCGTAGACTTCGCCGCTCTTGAGTCGGACCTGGACCTCGCGCATCCCTTTCACGACATGGTTAGCGGTGAGGATTACCCCGTCGCTCCGAATAATCACGCCGGAAGCGACACCTGCAACTTGGCCGTCACCCTTGCCAACTAAAATGGATACGGCTGAAGGCGAGACTCGCTCGACGACCTGATCTCCGGAGAGCGCTTGAGGCGTTCCCCCTCGCCCCATCGCAATAGGTGCGCCCCCCAAGACTCCTAAAAGGAAGAATTGCAGAAGTCGCATGGCCCCTCCTTTCCAATGCGGTACTTTGCGACCAAACTTGCCGAGCTCGTCACACTGCGCCGCTTACGGATTCGCGTATGATTTGCGGTTTCTCAACTGGACTTGCATCTGGGCCTTCTATTGGCTCGGAGTATACACCCGTTGCTCTACAACGCGGCTTCAAGCAAATGCCCAGCACGCCTGGCCTAAGATGGATGGTGCCAGTCGGAAGATCATGATCGAACTCGCTGGCCTTGTCTTCGGACCCTTGTAGGGATTGCAATGAGAATGCTTTCGATGCGGCGGAATCCGAACCGGTGGCCGGAGAAGAAAAATCTAATCCTTCAGCCAGCGGCGAACGCTGATACAGGATCTTCTTTTCAGGAAAAGCGAAACCAAGGAGACCCAGGGCTGCGCCGGCGCCAGCGCCGATGGCTGCACCTTTCCCGTCAAAATAAGAGCCGTTCGGGTTTCGGCATGTCGAGTAAGTTGTCCCGTTAAAGCCGTTATAGTAAGTTTCGGTGGGGCCTTTGCAGCGCGAGCCACCCGCGAGGGCACCTAACCCGGAGCCGCCCAACGCAAGAAGGGCGATTTTCTTCGCGCTAGGCCGTTTCACGGTTACGCTAATTACATCGGAGCGCGCGATAGTGTCTGTAACAGCCCCCTTGCGTCTCAGTGTCAGACCCTGATCATCAATGGAGACCAGCTGGCCCTCAATGGCGCCTGATTGAGCGTCAACAACCTCAATGTTGCTGCCTGGGGAAAGCTTTATCAGCTTGTCCCAATGCGATTCCTGACATAGTGCCGATTCAACTGGAACTATGAGTAGGACCAATAGAGCCGAAGCTGGGAATTTCATGGCTCCCTCCGTTTCGCATTTGGCCCGGATACTTTGAGGGAGGTAAGGCAAATGAACTACCGGAACGTCGGGGGGGGAAATACGCCGCATTAAAAAGACTTACATCAGCCGGATCAATCGAGAACCGGCTCTGACCTGCAAGGCGCCCCTGACACTGCAATCCAAACGCTGCACGGGTGGAGCGATCTTCGTTTTTCCCGCATAGGTCAGAGTGAGCTTGCCTCGGTTCATTCAGCTTTGAGTCTAAGTGAGACTCGGCCCACCCCTTTGAGTCGCAGCCAGCAAACCTTTTTAAGAGACCGCCACGCTTCGTGCCCCGGAACCTCACCTATTTTTGTGCTGCCGAGCCCTGTTAATAATTGCTGTCCATTTTCTTCCAAACGCTAGTGTCAGGCACGCCGGGCGTAGGCACGTTCGCGACGCGATTGCCAAGCGAATGAGCAGTAGCACAAGTAACTGACCCGGGAGTTCTGGCGGTTATCGAGAGGTCGGAGACCATTCGACCACTGTGCCCGAGGACGGACTAAATTCTCTTCCGCTGGGTGATGAAATCGCGGCGGAAGCTTTTGAAACCCACAGGTGACCTGCTGGTTGGCAATCAATTACTGGGATGGCTTCCTGTTCGCAACAGCCCTGCCATCACAATTCCAGTATGACTTCAGAGAGCAGCATCCGCAGTTTACGTTTTTGCTCGAAGGTCCCGTACTGCTCAATGAAGGTCTCAAACACCATGCTTACGCACCACTCCTCAATGTCAAGTGCGTGGCAGTTCCGTAGCAAGTGCCAGTCTGCTACATTCCAGACGTACATCAAGCGAGTGCGTCCACGAGTCACGCGACCGTCGTCAAGGCGCAAATAGAACTCGGCAAACTCGGGAGGCTGGTCGTCCATAATTTCCCTTTGTGCGCATCGCCTTCAACTGACCACCGTTTTCGCCAGAGGTTGACGCTAAGGTTGGTGGTGGCTAATTCCCGCCACGTTGCTTGATCCAGGTCTATCACATTTTATGGTCGGGTTGCAGTTGTTTGCTTGATCTCCCGCTTTAATTCCGGCTCGCTCACTGCTTCTTTGACGCCATCTCGCGTCTGTTTCCTCTGACTCCAGGCGTCCGACAGTCCATTCTTACCTATCTTTAGTGATAAACGGAAAAGAAGGCAACGCGAACGGGCCCGAGCCCCGTCTCTTGTCGACTGGGACGTGCCCTTGGACGTGGGAGCGTGAGCCAAATCGCTTCCATTTTTGCTTGCCTCCCACACAACTCTCTCCTATAGTTCATTCGCTCGATTCACCTCCCTGTAGTCCCCGCAAAGGTGTGAAGCGGGCTCGCTGACTTAGCCATCAGAAAATTCTAATTCGTTGGGAGGCTCACCGGCCGGCGGTTCCTCTTGCCCGTCCTGGGGTGGATGGTGGTTTCTGCTGGATTGTTACACTCGCGACGGAAACAAGACGTCACTTCCCAGCCATGTGCCTCGCCTCCCGCGTACCGATCGGAGGCTCCACATGCACATTCTGAAGCACTTGGGCCCAGTGCTGCTGCTCGCGTTACTCGTGGGCAAGCAGACCTTAGCGCAGTCGAAAATTGACCGCTTCGGTTGCGAGGACCCTTTCTCCTTGTGTACTGAGCGGCAATACAATCGCAGTCTCGATCCCGAGTACAAGGGAAGATATATAGGTCACGATGAGCCCTCGTTGCTCTTCTATTCCGGCGTAAGGGGCTCGGGTAACCATTATGTCTCGAAGCTTGTCCTCCCGACTGATCCCCCGACCTTCCCCACCGACGCCAACCCCAGTGGCACAGGCGGGCCAACAATCTGGAACTTTCAGCTACATCCCGCCTTTTGGTATGGCATGGCGCTCTGCGACTCGGAATCGTTTCCGATCTTCACGCGGAGATGCGAGCCCGATTCGGATGAAAACATCTTCGACAGCGGAGATCCACATTCGACGCACTACATCGGTCGCCACCCGGGGACTGCGTTCCTGGAGCTGCAGTTCTACCCCCCAGGTTGGGTGATCGGATACACACCTTCGCAATACGCGGCCGCGCTTCACCTCAATAGCTTCAGCGTCAAGGCCGCGGGGCCAAAAGGACCGATTGCCAACAACATGGACTGCCAGAACAAAGTGGGCTTGGAGACGACGGCGTTTGCCTTGCTTACACTCGATGGAAAATCGCAGGCTCCGGGCGATCCTCTCAACCACGATCCCAACAAGCAGGCCGTTCTGCCTGGTGAAACTTTCCTCATGAATCCGGGTGATACCTTGATCGTCACCGTACGCGACACAGAAGACGGCCTCCTCACGATGGTACAGGATCTCACCACGGGTCAGACGGGGTCCATGACTGCCAGCATCGCCAATGGCTTCGCGCAGATCGTGTTTGACCCCGACGCCAAAACCTGCACGTCGCGTCCGTACGCCTACCACCCGATGTATGCAACCTCGAGTGAACATACGCGGGTACCATGGGCTGCGCACAGCTACAACGTAGCTTTTTCGGACGAAATTGGCCACTACAACTACTGTGACGTGCAGGACGGTTCCATCATCACTGGTCTCCTCGGTGCCTGCTTAAGCAGCCCCGTTGAGGTTGAAACCGATCCCAAGACCGGCAAACACAATGAGGTTGATGATTTCTTCTGCGTTGACCCTGCGAGCTCGATTATCTTCGGCTCGACGACGCCGTTAGGAGGATGTCTCGACTCCGATGCCGACTTCGATGGCATTCCGTATCACAATGCCTGGCCGGGCACGCCTCCAGACCCATACCGCTTTTCCGCTGTGCCCAGCCCCATTCGCTTCACGAGCCTGAAATTCACGCCTGGAGAAGGCGAAGATGAAGAAGGCCTGCAGGATTTCAGCCGCGTCGCTTTCGAGGCGGATATTCCCGCGATTGAAGACTCTTCGGTCTGCGACGTGCTTGCGGGCAATGGATGCACGAACCCACCTCCGGGCGCAATTTTCTACCCCGTGTACAGCACCGCATCAATCTCGGGCCAGTGCTGGTGGCAATTAGGTGGGCCGATGATTCCCGGCACAACCAACAACTTTGGTGGCAGTTCGGCCACCGAATACAGCACGCTACTGGGATCGGTGTATCAGACCGGCACCAGGAGCCGTCCCGGCTCGGTGATTGCTTTCGAAAACTATCACCAGATACTGCCGAACAACCCCTGCAAGTAGCCCGAATTCTGGCCGGGGGCCGACCCGTCGGACTCCCGGCTATCCAAAACAAGTTTCGGGCGCGTGAATCCGCCAGGATCGCCGCGCGGATTCTGAATGCAGAGCTGAATCAACGAGGTGCATTAAGCCTTACCGGGCATCTGAAACAGGTAGAGAATTCCCCCCTTGGAGTTAGAATTTCGGGATGATTCGCCAAGCGCACATTCACAATTGGCTTCTTTCGGTCTTCTCTGATTGCCGCTTCGCCTCCCGGCAACTTCGCAAGTCCGCCGGCTTTACGGCCGTCGCCGTACTTACCCTTGCCTTGGGCATCGGCACGAACACCGCTATCTTCTCCGTTGTCAATGGCGTGCTTTTGAATCCGCTCCCGTATCCAAATCCTGAGCAGCTCATCACGCTCCACGAGAGCAAGCCGAATTTCGCCACTGGCTCCCTTTCTTATCCGAATTTTGTCGATTGGCAGAAGAACAATCGCACTTTTTCGTCGATGGCCATTCAGCGCGGCAATTCCTCTTTGATTCTGACCGGGCTGGGCGAGGCGGAACAAACCAACGCAATCTTCGTAAGCTCTGATTATTTTCGGCAGCTCGGCGTTGTCCCCGTGCTGGGGCGTGACTTTGCATCGGGTGAAGATCGTGTCGGCGCTCCGCCGATCGTGATGATTACGGAAGGTTTTTGGAAGAGGAAATTCGGCTCGTCTCCGAATGTCTTGGGAACGAATCTGACGCTGGACGGCAAAGATTTCTCAATCATCGGGGTCGTTCCCGCCAAGTTCGATTTGCTCGGCAGTCTGCGTTCCCGAGAACTCTACATTCCGATAGGCCAGTGGAACAACCCACTGCTCTTGAATCGAGCTGCGGGCCTGGGCATCCACGGCATCGGCCGCCTGAAGCCGGGCGTCACCCTCGAGCAAGCGCGCGCGGACATGGAACGTGTGACTCGAGATCTCGCGGCGATCTACCCGGACGCCGACAAGGGCATTGGAGCGGCGCTGATTCCTCTTCGCGAGCGCCTGCTCGGACGCGTCCGGCGGTTTTTGCTGTTGCTCTTTGGCGCGGTCGGATTCGTTTTGCTCATCGCCTGCGTCAACGTAGCCAACTTGGTTCTGGCACGGTCGGCAAACCGCGACCGGGAATTCGCTGTCCGCAAGGCGCTCGGCGCCGGGCAGTCGCACTTGATACGCCAACTTGTGACCGAGGGAATCTTGCTGGCTATGATCGGCGGCGGGATGGGTCTGCTTTTCGCCGGTTGGGGCGTTCGCACCGCCCTCAGTCGCCTCCCCGCCAGTTTGCCGCGTGCCGCAGAAGTCGGGCTCGATACCCGTGTTTTGCTCTTTTCTGCCGCCGCTTCGGTATTGACCGGAATTCTTTTCAGTCTGGTACCTGCGATTAAGACCTCGCGGGCAAACCTGCACGATGCGCTCAAGGCAGGCGGGCGTGGCACCACCGGAATGCGTCACCGCGCCCAAAGCGTGCTGGTTGCAACAGAAATGGCCATGGCCCTAGTTTTGCTCGTCGGCGCAGGCCTCATGATTCGCACCCTCGCAGCTCTTTGGAATGTGAATCCGGGCTTCAATCCCAGGAACGTCCTGACCTTCGGCCTTGCACTTCCGTCGTCTCTTAAACAAGGCAATCCCGACGCCGTTCGGGCCGCGCTCCGAGAAGTCCACAGCAAGTTCAGCATAATCCCCGGCGTTCAAAAACTTTCCTTTTCTTGGGGCGCTCTTCCTCTCAGCAGCGATGACGAGTGGCTTTTTTGGATTGACGGCCAGACGAAACCAGCCAGCGAAAACGATATGAATTGGGCTCTCGATTATGTCGTCGAGCCGGATTATCTCGACCTCATGAGGATCCCTCTGATCAGTGGCCGCTTCTTCACTGAACGTGACGACGAGCACGCTTCCTCGGTGGCTGTTATTGATGAAGTCTTGGCGAAGAAATTCTTTCCCGGCCAGAATCCGGTCGGCAGGCGCCTTCACCTGAATAGCACCGGTCAAACCGCGGAAATCGTCGGCGTTGTTGGGCACGTGAAGCAATGGGGATTGGATTCCGATGATAAACAAGAATTGCGTGCGCAGCTCTATACGCCATTTATGCAATTGCCGGATCAGCCGATGTTTCAGTCCGCAGCTGGGGTGGGCGTAGTTGTCCGGACGCTAGGGTCGGCGCCGGTCGTCGAGTCCATTCGGCGCGCCAGCCGTCAGCTTAGTGAGCAACAGGTGGTGTTTGGCGTCCAAACGATGGACGAGATTATCGATGGCTCTCTTGCTGACCGTCAATTCACTCTGATTCTGCTGGGAATTTTTGCCGCGCTGGCTCTCGTGCTTGCAAGTATTGGCATTTACGGGGTCATGTCTTACGTTGTGAGCCAGCGCACTCAGGAAATTGGCGTCCGATTGGCCATGGGCGCCCGGCAGTGGGATGTGCTCCGTCTCATTGTCGGGCAGGGCGCAAAAATGGCAATAGCTGGTGTTGGTATCGGCCTGCTCTCGGCTTTCGCGCTTACGCGGCTCATGGCGGCAATGGTCTACGGAATCAGTGCCGCGGATCCTGTGACTTTCTTCGCAATGTCTGTCGGCTTAATCTTGGTGGCGTTGGCAGCTTGTTATTTGCCGGCGCGCCGCGCGACCCGCGTTGATCCCTTGGTCGCATTGCGCCACGAGTAGTTCCTTGGGCGTTCATTCGGGCGATCTCTACCTCTTAAATCATTGCTATTTCCTGTCATTCGGAGCCTTCCCCCGGCTTTTGTGAAGCTAAACCCCGGGACTCCTGGTGCGTACGCTCGGGTAAAGGCGGAACAGCCCGGCGCAGGCTGGCTCCATTTTTCAACGTTTGTCGTATTTATCGTTTGGCACTGCGGAATTGCGTTGCATTGCATTCGGCGTTTCTTAGGCCTACTATGGGCGCACCGTCTCAGAACCGGGTCTCGCACTAACACGTTTAGCAGCGCCATCGGGCCAGATAGGCCCGTACGAGCTGGAAAAGTATCTTTGACAGGCCTCGGTGTATATCTGCCTCATGCAGTTCTGAGAAGCCAGGAGAATATCCTGATGAAACTGAATTGGAAAAGGAGCAGATTTGGAGTCGGAATTTTAGCGCTCATTCTGCTGATAACGCCTGCCGTACGGGCCCAGGTCGCAACTGCAACCCTGTCTGGCACCGTTACGGACCCTTCGGGAGCGGTTCTCCCGAATGCAAAGGTGACCATCGAGAATCTGGCGACAGGTCAGTCGACGGAGACCCATACAGATGCCGATGGAGTCTTCAGAGCCGACAACCTCTCGCCCGGAGGCTACCGAGTTTCATTTTCAGTTGACGGTCTCGGTGTTAGAACCATTGAAATTACACTCGCCGCGGGGGCGCAGGAAGCCAGGAACATCGTGTTTGATCAGCGGCTGCTGCCGGGTGCACCTCAGGAGCAACAAAAGCTGCCGAATGCGCCTTCGAGCACCCCGGGCAAACCTTCCCTTTCAGACCTCGGTTTCCCTCCCGCAGAAATCCGGGGCAGCGCCCAGGAGCAAGCCAAGCTCGACCGGCGTACGCACATGCTCACGATCCATCAACGCCTCGGTCTGGTAACCGCCGGGGCCTTGGCTGCTACAGTCATTACGGGCAGCTTTGTCGGCGAAGACAACACCAGTCCAAGCACGCGCGATCTGCATGCCGCTCTGGGCTCGGCTACCGCAGGCTTGTATTTCACCACCGCCTACTTCGCGATCCGGGCACCGAAGATCTCAGGGATGAAAACCCGCGGGCCGATCCGCTTGCACAAGACGTTGGCTTGGATCCATGGTCCGGGAATGATACTGACGCCGGTTCTGGGAGCGCTTGCATTCGAACAGAGGAGACGGGGGCAAGAGGTTCACGGGATTGCCAGTGCGCATGCGCCGGTGGCCTATGTGACGGCCTTAGCCTATGGCGCCGCCATTCTCTCTGTCTCCCTCAAATTCTGAGCCGCGCCTATGGGGAAGACGATACTGACAGCTTTGTTCTTGGCAGCGGTACCGAGCCTCTGCCTTGCCGATAGCCAGTGGGCTCTTCAGGAGTCCACTCTCACCTACCATGCGTCTCACCCTCTGCATCAAGTCGAGGGCCTCAGCCACGCGGCGCGTGGCAAGGGCCTTTGCCATCAGGGTCACTGCGATTTCCTGATCGCCGTGCCCGTTAAGTCGTTTGACTCAGGGGACAGCAACCGCGACCTTCACATGCTGCAAGCGGCTCGCGGCGCACAATTTCCCGTGATCACAGTGCGCACACAGTTACCCGAAGAAGCGGTCGGAACCAGCACAGTCACGACCGACCTAGAAATCGAGTTTGCCGGTCAGACCGTTCACTACCGTCAGGTTTCTTTTCAAGTGATCAACCACGGGAAGGACACTCGGATCACAGGGACAATTCCGGCGACTCTATCGGATTTCAAGATCCAGCCGCCGACCCTGCTGACCGTCCCGGTCAAGAACGAGATACCGGTGCGGGTGGACATGACTTGGCGCCAGCAGTGAGCGCATCGCGCACTAGATCAATCACACGAGCCGCTGGGCCGCGGACGATGTCGTGCTCGTCAACACACGCGACGCCTTAAAAACTCGAGTCGAGCTAGACCTTCCCGAATCATTCAGGCCCCATCCACTCTTTCACGAAAAGCTCTCCAAGGATGAGCGCAAAAGGAACGACTCCAAGACGAACCACCGCAAGATGGACAAATGCCGTTCTGCTTACCCACTGCGGTCCCAGTTCGGCGAGCGATCGCGATTTTCGAAAGGGACTGGCTGCTATTTTTCCGCGGGATACAAAATGAGTTTTTGCACGCGCCAGTTCAAAAGCTCGGCTACAAACAAAGTATTCTCCGAGGGGCAAGAGATTTCGTGCACCCAGCCAAACTGGCCGGGCTGCTTGCCCGGCTTTCCGAACGCGCCGAGGATCTTTCCGTCGAGGTCTAGTTTGTAAATGCGGCCGTTGGTGGAATCGGAAGTGTAGAGCACTTGTTTTGGTCCCGGCGTGATGCAAACCGACCACGGAGCGCCGGCG
>Ga0126373_10000574_pt1 | contig 24416 bp, 23 predicted proteins | sample PanSoiMetPlot_11_FD_92545 | JGI IMG/M metagenome (GOLD analysis project Ga0126373, IMG submission 92545) | Tropical forest soil microbial communities from Panama - MetaG Plot_11 | ecosystem: Environmental > Terrestrial > Soil > Tropical forest > Bulk soil | place: Panama | collected 2016-02-17 | reverse complement strand
GAAGCCGTTGAGCCATTCAAGTCCGGTTTGCTGTGCATCAAGCGTTGTCGAGATTGAAAATCCGATCTCCTGACAAAAGAGCGAAAAATTCGCCAACGTTCCGCCAACGTCGAGATTAGCGACCGGAAACCCTGCGCCGAGCTGTGGGTCGGTTAGAAAATGCTGCACTACCGCCGCCGGATCGGCATCTAGTTGTGATATTTGACTCGATCCCGACAACAAACCATTGATCTCAAACTGAATGTTCGGCAATGCCGGCGTCGGACCCAAGTTCATCGGCGTGGCCGTAATATGGCACGTACCCGAGTAACCGACTGGAAATCCAAGTCCAGCCATTGTGCCATCGGCCGCCTGTCCGTTCTGGCCGCCGTAGAAATTCAATGGCAAACTATTAAACGTTGCGTTCATTCCATTCGCGTATACGCCGTTGTTCGGTTGGACGCTCGCCGGTCCTTCACAAACGCCGAAGTCAACGTCGATTGAATAGTCAGGAACTGCCTTCTTCCCACCTTTCTTGCCACCTCCGCCGCCTTTGCCTTGTTGAGTCGTACCACCGATTGGCAACGAGCCGACGCCCTTGCCTTTTTTGCCACCGCCGGGGCCGATATAGTTCCCGATTGACAGTAGGTTAATACTCGCCCGAATGGTCCCGTAGATCATCGGAACCACAGAGCCGACCTGGCTCGTGTTATATCGCAACGCATTCTTTGCTTGTGTTTGCCACGAATTGTTCATCAAGAAACTGTACTTGGGTCTGAATAAACCTGTCACGGCAATGACGCTCCCGCTCCTTGTTCGAGCTGTTCGGCCTCAATGATCAAGTCCCCGTTGTCGTCTTCCTCGATCGACAGTATCCGAATGGCTTGGTTCTGGAGGTAGTTGTCACCGACGTTACCCGTAATCAACAAACAGTCCATCGGCTCCAATAACGCGTATTTCCAACCAAGTTTGAATTTATACGGCGTATTGCGGATATATTGTAGTCGTTGGAGATATATCTGCGTTGCCGTCTGGCCGCTGGTTGCGCTACAAAACATTTTACCGGATAGATTATCCCCCGTCCGCAAGCCATAGGCGTCGATTGCCGACTGATCGAACGCTGCCAAGACCGTGGAGTTGTAATTGTTTGTTCGGTCCGTGTACTCCATACTGACCCAATTTGAGGCGTCGACCGGATTTACCCGCGTAACCAAAACCGGGTCGGCCTTGTCCGCCGAAACTTCGCCGCCGTCTTTCCAGTCGGTTAGTATGTCGTCATCATTAATCGCGTACTGTGCAACTAGGTTTGGGTTCCACGATCCGACAGTCAAATCGCCATAAGGTATGAATTTCAATTGATCGCCCGACCAGACCATCGCAATATTAATCAACTTAACGAATGATCCGAGCCATTCGAGTCCCGTCTGTTGGCCGTCCAGACTCGCGCTAACGCCGAACCCAACGGCCTGGCAATAATTGTAAAAGTTTTCCGTATCGGCGAGATTTACAGTCGGTAAGCCGGCCCCTCTTTTGGGATCGCACAAAAAATGCCTGACTATCAGCGCCGGATTAGCATCGAGTCCCATAGAGCCGTCAATACAATAACCGTTGATCTCGATCGATAAATTCGGAATAGCCGGTGTGTTGCCCAAGTCCATAGGGGTCGCCGTCACATGACACGTACCGGAGTATCCGACGGTATTCCCGAGTCCGTCGAACGTACTATCGGGTGCTTGACCGTCCGCACCGGCATACAAATGCAACGGAAGTGCGTTGAATGTTGTGACTTCAGCACTCGCCCACACGCCATTATTTGCGGCTATAGTCACACTGCTGGCTATTCCTCCGTCATCGCCACCCTCGCAGAGACCGAAATCGACGTCAATTTGAAAGTCGGGATTCTTCTTGCCGCCTTTCTTTCCTCCGCCGCCACCCTTACCGACCTGAGTAGTTCCGCCAATCGGGAGCGGGCCGACGCCTTTGCCCTTTTTACCGCCGCCAGGTCCACGGTATCCACCGAACGCCAAGAGATTGACTTGCTGGCGAATTGTCCCATATATCATAGGCACAACAGATCCAACCTGACTCGTGTTGTACCGTAACGCGTTTAGGGCCTGTTTCTGCCACGACTGGAGTTGTAGGAAGGGTTGCGGCGTTCGAAATAAAAAGCTCACTTGTCACCTTCCAGAAACGCTTTCGGTCGGAAGAACCGTCGCCCAAGGGATCTGAGCCAGCCATTCGTAGCGTCTCCTTTTACGACCTTCTTTTGTGCAAACGCCGCGTGGATTACCCAGGGATAGTCGACAATGATCGCCCCATGACTAAAGACCTTCGCGTCGGACATTTTAAACAGTACAACGTCGGCCGGAAGCGGCTGCATCTGGCTTAGGGTGAATTCCTCGCACCAGTCCTTTAAAATTCCCGCATACCATTCGAGGTTCTGATGGACGTGAAAATCGGGCGGATAGTATCCGGGATCAACTTTCGGCATACAGCCACAGGCTTCGTAGACGGCCAACAATAGCTGTCCGCAGTCGACGCCGGCTCCTTTGACTTGGGCCATATGATGAAATCGGGTTCCGATCCACGACTGAGCTTCCGTCAACACAGCTTCGCGAAGTGGGTTCATACCGCTGTCTCCGGCGGCGGGATATACGGAAATCCACCGTATCGGTCTTGATTCTGGAAAGCCTGACACGTCGCCAATGTGTGGTCACACCCTGGGAGCAAGTTAAACGTATCGACGCCTGGCGTAACTGGAAACAGCCACGGCTTCAAATAGAATATCTGCCCCAGTCCGGTTCCCGAATTAACTGCCAACAGCCCAATCGTCCGAGTGTATCCGTTGTTCTGGCCGGACGTTGAGATCATCGTCCCGTTGTTGTAAATCGTTGACGGGCTCGGATTGAAAGACGTTAATATCGTGTTCTGGTTCGATCCCGTGAGGCAAGTTATTCCGACTTGGCCGATCCCAGTAGAAGTACCAAGTGCATTCTGCCCCAGTACCCGGTTGTAGTCGCAACCCGGAGCGCCGAAAATCCACCCGCACGAAGCCTGATATAATCTCCTGGGCATCTGAATAGTAATTAAATCTATAAGTGACTTCACCTTGATGCTCACTTTTGTCCGCCCAATAACAATGTCGCTTATCCGGCCATAAAACCATACGACTGATCCCTGACAAGTTCCAAGTAAACTTGGGTTCCCTGGAAACGTAGTGAAGAACGCCCGACTCAATTTGCAGTATCCACCGTCGAACAGTCCGAAATAGCTCGCCTCTTGCCAAGTGATATTCGAGGTGTTGTTGATCGTTATCGTGTCGGTATCTGTGACCAACAAATCTACTTCCATCTCATCGATCTGTGGGCCGACCTGAGTCTTTGTCTTCGTCCGCGAGAATCGTGGCCCGACAACGTAGTAGTTCTGAAAGCTAAGCGTATCGCCGGCGGCGATACCGGCTCCAGTCGCATCCCCGCTCATTGTAAGCGTTAGATTTAAATCCGTATCGTAACTCGACACTCTGGTTCCGGGCGGAATTACTGACGGATTAGTTAAGTCAATAACATATTGCCCTCCGTTGCCGAGTATCCGGTTTAACGTCCCTGGCAACGAACTCGTGTTGACATTGACAACCGATGAGCCAGCAGCGGTCGCTCCTGAAGTCGTTATCCGGCCGCCCGGTACTTCGGCCATGCTAGGGACTTGCATATTCGTGAAATGAAAAACTTCGCCCGTGACCATTGAAAATTCATAGCAGTCAGCAATGATAAACGCGTTACTGTCGTTCCAATATAGGTCCAAATAGTTTTTCAAATTCTGTGTATACATTCGCATCGCGAGTCCCCACTAATATAGCACTGACATTAGTTCGAGTTTCTTCATCAAATATAGCTGATAATAGAATTCCTCACTTTCCGCCGTGTCGGCCTTGAACCGGACTTTCTGGTTATAGGTCATCCCGATGGACACAGTCGTGCCCGACGTGGGTGGCGTGGCGAACTGGATCAGGGCATTATTGTAGTCAATCGTATATCCGATCGACGGTGTGACAAACCGTATGACCACGGGAATAACTGGGGACAGTTGTGTCCCAACTATATTGAATGTTGTTGTCACACCGTCACCAACACCTAGAACTTGCCCCGTTCCACCGCCCGACGGTGTTGTTGGTCCAAGATTCGACGTGTCGGTGTCGCTTGGGTCGTTCCACTGGAACGCCATCTGGGCGCCACGGACCGAGTTATAGAAGTTGATTATATTCGCTAACTCATACTGTGGACTTGCGCCTAGTGGAAATGCCGGCCCACGGCCATAGACCCCAGACCTCAAATCCCACGCATCTCGAAGGACTTCCCACGTCAGCTGATAGTTCCAGACCGGATACGTGAAGTCACTGACGCGAACTTCCCGGCCGGAGACCGATCTTTGCATCCGCGTGCCCCAGTTAACAGTCTTTATGACCGACCAACTGAGCGTCACGCCCGGAATGAATGTCGGTAGAGTCATTAGCTCCTCGGAACATTCGTTGAATAGGCCCGATGACTCCGGGCATAGGCTCTTGCGATTGTGTCACTGTTGTTCATCAAGAACTGTGCGCCGGACTTCGGATCAATCGCACTAATGTTAAAGTGGACCTCGTGTGTAACTCCGCCGCCAGGTGCGTTGCCGTTGGCGGCCATGTTCTGTACCATTGTCGATATGTGGCTCGGCAAAACCATCTCGTTCATATGGAGCATCGACAGAATGCCGCCGCCTTGGAACCTTGGTACAATCATCCCACCAGCGGCGCTTGGTATAATGCCACCATGCTGAAGTCCGAACAGACCGAGGAGTCCACCACCGCCGAATATACTCCCGATGGTTTTCGGGATCGACATGATGGAACTCAGCGCACTGGTCGCTGTCTTCAGCATGTTCAATCCACTGGCGAATGGCGACATTTGCTGAGTTGCACCAGTGGTCGCAGATGATAGACTCCCGAGGTCTTTCGCCAGCGTGCTGACGCCGTCATTCATATTAGTCAGGTTGGTTGTTAAATTCTTCCCTGGGTCGCCGCTGCTGGAACTCGACGGAGCGCCGGCGCTGCTAGACGATAACGGTGACAGATTACCGCCACCACTGACGTCCAAATCCCCACTCGGATACGTTGTTGTGGTGACGCCACTGGCGTCGGTAGTGGTCGTCCCTCCGGCTTCGTCGGTTCCGTCGGCTTTCTTTTGTTTGGTCTTATCTCCGAACAACATAGACAACCCAGCCAGCGCCCCGACTCCGCCGAGCATAGCCAACAATATAGCCCAACCCTTACCAAGACCCGGATGTGCTTGGACCATCGCAACGGACTGGAAACCACGACTTTCAGTTCCTATTTGATCGTACATTCCGCCCTGGGCTGATAGCACATCAGTCGGTACGATCATCTCGCCGGGATGGACAATCGCCAGCATCCCACCCATGTTGTCGTTGACGCCAGGTCCATACGCCCGCCGCCCACTCATCTGCTGGCCGCGAAGTGCAGCTTTGATGTCACTTGGCATCGACGTGGGAAACGGAATAAGTCCGCCAGCCGAACTGGCGACTTGCATTCCCCTCTGTTGGTTATCATTGGCACCAGTTCCAGTTCCACCTGATACAACTCTGACGTCCAACGGAACCGACGACTTTAGATCGACGCTGAGATTAGTGTCGGACTGTTGGATCGCGACCTGTTGGGTTCCCTTGGTTGCTTGGACAACCTCGGGTGTCTGCTGAACGGTCTGTGGTTGGGCCTGTACCGCAGGAGCCGTAGGTACCGCGCCGGACGTTTGGGGAGTCGTTAACGTTGTCCCACCAGCCCGAACGATGTCGACTTTCTGAACGCTGCCATCTTTCTGATGGCTGTCACTGGCCTGCGGACCGCTGTAGCCTTTCAGATCGATATGCATCAAGTCGGCTGGGCTGCCTGGACCTATGGGTCCGCCTCTAGCGCCGAATGTCCCGCCCCAACGCATGTGAGCGGCGGCCTCTGGATTTAATTGCTCCAGTGCCGCTTTCATCTTTTGTTCAAACAACTGGTACATACCAGTAGTATCCGGCCCTTCATTCGGGATCTTCTGTCCACTGGGGTCGGTTAGCTGTACGTCAATAGCATTACCCAGATGATGTTGGCTCTCGGACACGTGTCCTGTTGCGCTGTAACCTTCGATAATCTCAGTCGCATAGCCTTTTGGCATCTGGGCGGACGCCAGTTTGGCCGCCTGTGCCAACAACGGCTCGTTACCTTGCGTGAGCTGAGCCCCCGGTCGGATATTGAATGCACCACCGGGAGTCGGCACCACGGGCGGCTCACCTGGGGCTGTGGTTCGTCCAGTGACGCCGCCGGGTTGTTGTTGCGGGGTTCCGAGAGTCTTGAGTTTGTCGGCTCCCTCCTTCGCGTTCTCTTTCATCTCATTAAGAACGCGGAGAATATCCTTCAACGTACCTTTGGCGTCGGCGAGGTGTGTGTTTGCTGTCTTCAGTGCACTGGCCGTCTCTTTGCTTGGGTCTTTCTGATCAAGGCCGAAGAGTTTGCCAATGAGTCCGCTAAACAGTCCACCCATGCCTTCGCCGGGCTTGACTTCAATTCCCATCGCCTTGCCGATCATTCCGGCGGCAAGGTCTTCGCCAGTCTTAAAGACTTGCTTTCTAAAACTATCGAGAAAATCTCTTAACGCATTTGGTTTCCTTTCCATCAGACCTTCGAATAGCGTCGCTAAGTCGTCGCCGACCTTCTTGCCGAAGTCTTTCCAGATTTTCATGCTTTCTTCGGCGGCTTTCTTCTGTTCGTCGGCAATCTTCTTCGCGACCTCGACTTCTTTCTCACCGACCTTTTCCTGAAGTTCCATCTCCTTTTCAAGAGCGGCGAGTTTTTCCTCAGTCTTGACGCCCTCGGCGTTCGCTACTGCCTGGTAGAGTTGGATCTCCTGTTGAGCGACGGCCTCTTCGTCGGCTAACTCTTCTTGAAGGTCTTTGATCTTCTCCGCATGGCTGGCCTCGGTCCCAGGTCGAGCGATACTTTGCGCTTCCCGCTGAACTTCGTTGATCCGAACGCTCATATCGAGGACGCGTGTCATTGCGTCCGCGTACTTCATCAAAGATTCATTGAGTTCGTCTTGGGCCTGCTGGGCCGCTTTGACCATCTCCCGCTGGACTTGCTTAAATTGCTCGCTGTTCTTACCGAACAATTCAGCGGCTTTGTCGGCCCACTCTTGATAGATTTGGGTTATTAGTTTCCAGTCGCCGCGAGCTTCTTGGACCTTTTCGCGTTCACCGGCGGCGAATTCCTGAAAACTACGTTCCTTGGCGCTGTTGACGTCACGAACCCACTCGCGCGTAATTTCTTCAAACGCCTGCTTGGTCTGACCTGTATCGATCGCCTTTTGCCAAATGCCTTGCCATACCTGATTAATCTTGGCTATATTGTCTTTGGCGTCTTCGATTTCTGCGCGGCCAGCGTCTTTGAATGCAGCATATTCCTCGTTGGCGTATTGGCGAGCCATTGTCGCCCGGCGGCGTTTGGCCTCATCGACGGCTGCCTGAGTCTCGTAGCCGGCCGCCTGTTCTGCCTGGAGCTTCGCAATGATTTCGTCTTGGGCCGCGAGTCGTTCCGCCGTTCCTAAGTGCTCGTTATTGATTTTTTCTTGTTCGCTAGATATCCAGTCAGCAGTATTTTGCCGGTGCTGTTTGGCGAGTTCGTCGTCGAGAGCGATCTGCGCCCGCTGGACTTCCGGAACCTTAGAAACCTCTTCCTCGGTCGGTTCGCCTCCTTCTTCGGCCCCGAGCTTCTGACGGGCGAAGCGTTTTTCTTCCTCAAGAATTTTTCTCGCACCCGCGATCTGGGCTTCGATGTCAGCAGCCCGCGCGTGCTTCTGGGCTTCGATGTCATTTAATATCTGTTCGTGCTTGAGTTGTTCGCCTTTCGTCGTTATCCCGAGCATGTTGGCTTCGTCTTCGGCCAAAGCCTTACGACGAGCAGCCTCAACAGCGCCACCAGGTCCACCATACTCGCCCTCGGCCGACGGCTGTAGGTCAGGAACTCTCAGGGCCGCCATCTGCCGCATCAGCTTAATGCGCTCAGTCAGTACCGGAGTCCCGGCCTCGATCGCCTGGTTCTGGGCTTCGAGTGCCGCCGACCACGCTTTCGTCGAAATAACGACGTTCTGTAACGGGTCGAGCAGCTTCATTAAATTCGCTGCGTGTTGATCTTCAATGTTAACGGCACCAGACTCAGCTATGTTAGCTAGCTCTAGTGACTCCTGAAGTGAGATCAGCGAATTCTTGTTTACTTCCGCCGCATGACTTGCTTCAAGCATCTGAGACGATTGCGAACGGATCGCCTCAACCGCGTGCCTATATCCTTCCTCCGTAGCTCCAAGGACTTGTAGATTCTGCTTGGTCGACAGCCCATTGTCTTCGATGGTTGTCGTCAGATGCATCATCTCCTTGGCGGTTTCGTACAACGCCTCTGGAGACTTCATCGCCGCTTTAGTCAATTCCTCAACGGGCTTCGCTGCATTTACTCTCGCTAAACCAGCAAAGTCCTGACCCAAGTGAGCAATCGCACTAGCGGACGATTGTGCAACCGCTGGCAGCTTGTTTAATTCTTCGTAGACCTTCCTCTCGGTCCCAAGCCATTCGTTCGTATATGCACGGTCGGCGTCGAATTGCTTTCCGATGTCAATTCGCGTCGTCGGACTGACGCCACCGCCAGAGAACCCAACGGCGACTTCGCGTTCGCGAATGGCCGACGAGCGTTGATAGGCTTGTTCGAGTTCGTAGATCGCGGCGGCGGCAGCCATTGCACCGGCAATAATGGCACCCCAGCCACCCATCGGAATGTTTTGTATAGTCTCAATCGCCGACTTCATCAAGCCGGTGTCACGGACGAATGCGATCGACGATGCTACCATCGCCCCGCGTTGGCCGCGCATAGACTCGTCGAATATGGCAACCATGTGACGGAGGCCAAATTCGATCCGGAAACTATTTTCTTCGACTTCTTTGGCGAGTGACCCATACGCCCGCCCGGTCTGCGAGAACGAACGTTTGAGTCCCTCCAGCTGTTCCGGATTAAACGCGGGTTCGGTCTCGGCTCGAGTCAGTTCAGCAATTTTGGCCTTGAAGTTATCGACTTCCGACTCCGCCATCCTCATAGTATTGATGCGGAGATTTTCGGCAGAGTTTCCGGCAGCTATACCGGCTTGGTATTTTGCCTGTGCTGCGGCGGCTTCAGCATTGTCACGAGCCATGCCCTGCGACCATTGGGCATGGGCATTCTTCGCTTCTTGGAGTGCGGTAGCTTGGTCACGGGCGCCCTGAATTGACTCAGCCGTGTATTTCTTCTCAGCTGCGATGTTCTTCGCTACCTCGTCGTCCATCTCCTTGAAAATTCGGATCTTCTCGGCGGCAGCTTCAGACGTCAGACGTAAGGCTTCGGCCTCGCCGGCGAGGATTTCGGCAAGCGCAGCCGCCCGTATACGGTTCTCGTCGTCCCAATATGCATTGTCAGTTAGTGATTGAGTTAGGGTCTTTGCGGCAGCGGATGCGCTGAGTATCGTGCGTTCATTGAACGCAAGTGCCTCGTTTACCTTGTTTAGATTTTCGGCAACCTCAGCAGTCAATTCAGGCGACGGGCCTTGATATTCAGCCATCTGTGGATGGCCTTCTTGGAAGACCCCCATAGACTCTTCGGCCGTCTGAGATTCTTTCGGCCCACGACCCGAGACATAAACTCCGTGTTCGCCTTGGGATATAAGCTGAGTCGTGCTCGCGGCGGCCTCTTTATTGGCCGCGATCATTTGCTGTGTAACTTCGACTCGCCTGCGCTGAGCGTCAGACAAGGCATTCTCATAAACTACGGCGGCCTGTAGTACTGACTCGTAGCTTTCGAGGGCTGCCTGATTTGATCGGATCTTGTTTGTTGTGTCTTCGATCTGGCTGGCGACGTTGCGTCCACCGGCCCACTCGCCGAATCGACGTATGGTCTGCTCAGCCTCAGATTGCGTTTTCTTGAGTTCAGCGTTGAGTCTTTCGAGCGCCGATACGGCTTCGCCGACATTCGCTTCTACGGTTAATCTTACGTCAGCCATAGTGGCGGCCTTCGGTTAGAGGGCGTCAATAACCGCGTCTTCGAGCTGATCTTCGATCCAGGGTTTCATCTCAAGGAAATGCTCAGGAAGAAACTTCGATCCTTTGAGATACGGACGATTGACTAATTTGGTTCTAACCAAGTCGCCAGATTTCGCAAAGAAGACGAGCATCTTCGCCTCAACAGGAGTAATGACGTATGTGCCGCCTTTGTCACGGGACTCGACGTAGCCAAGGATCGACTTCACGCCGAGTTTCTGAACGCCCCAGTCAATAGTCCTTGGATCAATATACATGCCAACTTTGCTCGTCTTGCCTTCTAGAAAAGTGTCGGCGACCCTTTCCATAACCTCACCCATCTTTGACTCAACCGCGGTCACGAGCTTTCGCCGCTTTGAGTTTATCATTGCAATGACTTCGTCGGCATTGAATTTTACGTCGAGGATCGGTCCCGGCATTATGACCTCCTATCCGGCATACGTTCCGAAATTCGGAAAAGACATACCATAATCACCGAATTGGCACACTGCCTCCTGACGCACGAATGCGCTCGAACATAGTTCGAGTGTTCTCGATTGCCTGCTGACGTTTCTTTTCTGGGCTTTCGTAACCGAGATAAGCGGCGACTAGCCAACCGACTGGAGGATGTTCCTCCCACGCCTTATAGAGCAGCTTGACTCGTTTCAGCGTATATGATTGTTTTATCCAGTCGAAGTCGCCGTTGCAGACTCCGTTGGCGGCGAGTCTTGCGGCGATTGAGTCGATGTCCCAGTCCCAGACGCCAGAGCCGCCGCCTCTTCCGCCGTCTGACCCGTAGGGCCGGCATCGAAGCCGGAGATCCCCAGGAGTTCGTTCATCGACGCAGCCAGGTTTCGCATTTCCCGAATGGAACAGGACCGGAGCAGGTCTTCTTCCGTAATTTCGATTTCGGGATGGGCGAGCTTCGTCAGCTTGTAGACGATGCGTAAGACGTTGCGGGCGTAGGAGATAAAATCGAGTTCCGGTCCTAGCACCAGAAGCTCGTCCTTTACGTGTTCCATTGCCCACAACGTCAGCGCAGCGACTTCGATCGTTTGGTCGCCAATCGTGAACTTGGTTACGTTTGACGGGGGTTGAAAATTCGGCTTCCATGAGAAACCGTTCGCTCCGTTTGGTCCAGTCATGACAGGCCCCATTGGTTAAATTAGTCAGTCGAGTTCCACACACCGACGTTCCCGCCACCATCGGCGAACGCCGAGAAGTCGAGATCCTGAAGAACGTAATCGTCGAGCCGCGTCGGGAACGTCAACCGGGTGCTGACACACGCATTCAACGTCAACACGATCTGGTTGTTCTCAAACTGTTGGAACAACGTCGCCGTAAACCGTGGCGTATTACCCATCAACGGATTGGTGATCGGAATGTTGAACCCAACCGTGGCCGACGTATACGTATAGCTGATCAAAACATGAGTTCCACTGTCGCCAGCGGCGAACGTATATGTTCCCGTCGAAGCTGCGAACGTATACTGACCGGCTGCCGGGGCGGCGGTTCCAGCGTTATAGAACTGGATACCAGTCGAGGCGTTAAAGACACCTTGATCGACCAATGGCGTCGACGAGGCATTGGCGACCACATAGGTCGATCCTGCCGTCGCCGCTTCGTTCCACTGATACCGGGTGGACCCAGTATTGAGTGTCAGTCCGAAGAACAGGTCGTTATACATGTGACCTTTGATTTCGGCGACCTTCGCTTTACCCGAGACCTTAGTTTTACCACGAGCCGTATCAATGGGGTATTGGTTCATTGAGTAGAGTTCTTTGATTTCGCCCGAGAACTCGACGTCAACGTTCTGTAACGCACCGAAACGTATGGGTGATCCGCCAGCGATGTCCGTGCGAGTACCCGTCAGGATGCCCGAACCAAATCCAAACTGCATAGCCGTTACTCCTTCTTCGACAGTTCAGCTTCAAGAAACTCCCGAAGTTTCGGAAGAACTTCGTTGAGTCGGTTCCAGGCCCCCGAGTCATGGGATATTGGTGAATTGCGAACGCATGTTCCGACCCATTTCTCCGTGGCGTTGGCCCAGACTGAGTCGGAAATTGAAGTCGGTGGCTCCGGCGCTGGTATTTGACTTACGTTGTCGGTTGAATGGTCTTCGCTCAAGGTCTCCTCCTTTCTAGGGGATGAGTATCCTGACTGGGAGGACCAATAGCGCTTGGCCGTCGATATCCCCCGGATCGCGGATGAACATATTATCCTCTCGCATAATTCTAGCCCACTGACATAAGCCGCCCAGAGTGAGTTCGTTCCGCGACGTATCATCGGGCTGTAACGCAGCTTCCAGTCCAGTTTCCATCGCATCAAGTAGATCATCGCCAATGATGCCATCGTCTCCAGTCGGCGCATAGCACCAGAGGCCCATGTCGAGATAGCGCCGCGTGAGTCGACCTTCGCCAAGGACTTGATATTGCTCACGGTGCTGAACCATATACATCGCTGGCTGAACCGATGGATCAACCGCATTGAATAACTTGAGTCTTCGGCTGGTCGTTAGCCAAGTCGTTGACCCATTGACGGGAATTGGAAACACAGCCGACTGGGCCATCGCAAACAATGCATTCTTTAGTCCCTGACGGTCGAACGGTAGTCCTGGCATCAGACATTCAACATGAAGCGTTCTTCACCAACGAACATCTCGATCTTACCGCCACGTTTTATAATGTCCTTAAGATAGCCGAATATCTCAGGCTCGGTCCACGCGTCGGGATATTCCGGATCGACGTGGACATATAACAACGTATTGTCACTGGGTTCCTGCGGCCCCATCATGACGTGGGTCTGGTCCGGTCTCATTCGCCGCGGAAGCCGTTTCTCTGGGTCTTCGTGACTCTGTGACGCCAACCAGACACATTTAAACTGATGACAAGCCAATAATAGTGGATCAGTCGCCTTTTCGTTATGCCGTTCGCAGCCACCATGAACTCCTGTCCACCAGCACAACATTCTAGCTGGTTTTTGGATATCGCTTACTTGAAGAACTTTGCAACACAGGTTGCATGACCCGCAAGTACTCACGACCTATCTCCGCGGCAAGTGAACTCCCCCTGGCGACGTATACCTCGCATCGACGTGCTTATTGACCATCGATGCAAAGCTACGGACTAAGTCCTTAACCAACGCCTCCCTTGCACCGGCGGGTTCGACCATCGCCGCGACCGAACACAAATGATTTAACAAAAACTCGATCATTACGTTCGTTGGAACACCAATTTCCAAGTACTTCCGACACGCTGCCGCTACGGCGTAATTGAATGGCTCCATGACGATGGAACCCATATTCCCTGGGATCAGTGGCTTCTTGTCGATGATTTCTTCTTCGTTCACACGTCAGCTCCTATAGGCGGTGGAAGAACGTTGCAGTAAGAACCAAGAATGTCCATGACATAACTGCTAAGACCATAACCAACGCGGTTATCCACGCCGTAGGAAATAGTCTCCTGAGCGGCAAGTGATTGGGATCGGACTCCTGGTCGTGTCCGATAGGCCGCCCGTTCGGCAACGGTTTCGAGCGTGGCCTGTTCAATGTCTCCAGGTATATATCCGTACGAGAGACTGACTTGGAGTCCTGTGTCTGCTGCGCTGAAGGCATAATACGATTGTCCAACCGAAGGGTTCGGAGGAATGTACTGACCGGAAGCTAACGTTGCATTCGTTGGCATTGGAGTCATCGGCTGACCGGTCGCAACGTTAATCACGCCCTCGTCGGTCGCCCATTGGCCGAAGGGCATATTCGGTGTGACTTGAAATGGTGTCGCCGGGACGATCTGAAGCTCGTTGGACACCAGGTATCCGGCCCGATAGCTAACGACTGTGGTCTGCATCCCTCGCCAATAGGCCCAGCCGCCAACCAGTTCCACGACCGCTGGCGCACCTGGAGGAGCCAACTCCGGCGGAGCATATCGATAGCCCCACGGCGAGGCAGTCGGGACACCGTTGAGGTTTGGAACCGGATTGGCGGCTGGAATTTTTACGTTATGGACGGTCAACGTGTTCAACGCGATAATCGGCCAATTAAACAAGACGAGTTGCTTGGTGTTCTGTCCGTTGTACACTTCATTGTAGTTTGTCGGTACGATCATCGGCCGATTGATATAGGACAAAATGCTACGGGAGACCCGAGTTATCATACCCGACAACACTGTCGGATTTGGAGCGTTAGACAAGTACGCCTGAGCGGTTGCTAACGTTGTCAGGTCTCCCGTCGCTAATGAGCCCACTAGTTACCTCCGTCGGCCGACTTTTCTACTTCCGCTGGCCTTGGTGGGCCGGCGCATGACCGGAGTGTGGTGCTTGATCTTGATGACTCTCGGTTGTCGTATCCCCCGATGGCGCTGTTGACGCACTGGTCGCTCCTGATCCAATTGCAGGGCCGGTGGTACCGACTGTAGGTGCCGTCGAGCCCGCTGTTGCCGCTTCTGCCTGTTGACCAGCCTGCGCTAGCTGCCGACCCAACGCTTCGACCTGAGCCTTGAGAGCATCTCGCTCCGCGGTCAGTTCGCTAACGCCTTTCTTAAGGGCTTCGTTCTCAGTCCGTATCGTTTCGACCTGAGACGACAGCTGAGCAAGCGGGTCGGCTTTGTCTTCCGGTGTATCGTCGGTAAGATCGGCCGGTGCATCCGCGGGCCGAGTAACGACGGCAAAGCCCGGAATAACCAGGATCGATTTACTCAACGACTCCGGTGCTCGGAAGAATTGATTGCCGTCGCGATCTTTGTAGTCGACGCCGAAAGTCTGTTCCTGGACATTGATATTATCGATGCCGGGTGGATAACGGAACCACATAACGAACCTCCTTTCTCGGACCTGTGATTGTTAGTAAATAAAGGTGCCCGAGGTCGGGTTCTTGTTCGTGATCAACGCGAACGCCGGCGTGAAGTAGCAACTGAAGACCTCGTCCACGTATACACCGTACTCATATCGACGCGATTTCCAGGGCCACTGGATCTGGTAGTAGTCCTGACGGACACGAGCTTCGAGGATGTTCGAGACGCCCGAGAGTTCGTAGGGGCTACGATCGCTCCAGAAGATGATCGTCCCCGGTGGCAGGTACGGATGGACTTCGACGTCGAGCGTGTTGTTGAAGAACTTATTCATATACGACGTGACTTTGCGACCGGCGATGATGCGGCCGGTCTCTTGGTCTGCGTCGAACATGATACGGTAGATATTGGCCGCCGAGCCTTGGTTTAGCATCGCTCCGAACGTATCTAACATATCCGCCGAACTCATCAAGATCCGGTCGAAACCGATCTTGTATTGGTCGTAAGCCGCACGTAGCACCGCATCGAACTCGGCAATCGTGGACCCAGTTATAGTCAGGCCCGTATTCGCCGTCGCACAGTTATATACGATGCTTCCGCCCTGGCTTAGCGACACGCCCGTCGGCAACATGGGGTTGGTTGCCATGAAGCGACCCGGATCTGGACCCATGATGGCGCCCATGATCTGAGGCAGGATGCCGTCGGGAACCAGAATGTCCGTCGAGTTGTCAGCCGGTGAACCCGACACATAGACGGCACTCAGGGGTTGATTGGTCGCCACCGGAACGTGGCTGATAATGACTTGGTTAGTCGGCGTGAGCCCCGCCAAGTACATCGTGGCCGGGGTATTCGTCGCACCAACGTACCAAGCATAGCCAAGAGCACCAGGGACGGGAGTAACAGTTGCAGTGATGCACTGTGTACCAGTTGCGGCCTGCGTGGCAATAGCGGATGGTCTGGCCGACCCACCACCGTAAATGTCCGCTGTTCCATCGGCATTGTTCTTGGTGACCTGGCCCAGGACGCCACCTGTTGCCGCGGCCGAGTTGTATGGCGTGTAGCCGACAACACCGAAGCCGGTCAACGCAACGCAGCAGACGTACGTCGTTGCTGGCAACGAACCGGTGACACCGCTAACGGCACCGGCCACAGTCGATGGAGTCGGCGTGGTCCCGAGCGGCATCGACGCATTGCCGTTGATGAGGATCTTCTCCTCGTCGATCATCAGCGATCGGAGCGCCGACTGAACCGAGATACCCAACGCCTCGGGCTGTAGGTTCCGACTGCCCAACCGAGCTTCAAACGTAACCGAAGACTCAAGACCCAGAGTCTTATACGCAGCGGTGAGGTCTTGTTCCTGAATGGCGATCCGGGCTCCACGATTGCCCTCCGACACACCAGAGGAAATCCCACCCACGTTGATCCCGACGATACGTTTCCAGTGATAGGCGTTACCGCCGTCGGCTCCGACACGAGGTAGCCGAGAGATCCGGGGAATTAATTCCCGGTACGGATAGAGCATCTGGACAACCGGTTTCAGGTCGTACCAAAGAAGGTTCGTGGCCTGAGAAACGGTGTCCGCCTTGGCGAACGTGCCGAGCTTCTTCTGCAACATTTGCTCGAACTGTTCGTTCGCAAACATTGCCGACAGGAATTCGTTACCGACTCCACCGGGGCCGGTGAACGGAACCATCATACTTCCAGTCATAAGGTATCTCCCGAAAATTTATGTTGCGAGGATCTGTCGGTTAGCCGCCGGCGCTGCCGTGGAAGGCCGGATCGAATACCGACCGCCCGTGGCCGCCCATGATCATGTTGCCAAGCAGGCGTCCGACCGAAGCCTTGCGAACGTTCTCGTCGTCAGACGCAAGACCGGCTGCCTCAACGCCGCTCAACAACGACGCCGCAGCGGCGGTCTTGTCGCCTCCGTTGTCGGCGAGCTTGCTGACGTCGAAGGCCATCGGCCGCTTACCGCCGGAGGGCATCGACTTCAACAGGTTGGCCTCAGCCTCGGCGGCGGCAGCACGGACCAATGCCTCCGCATGTTCCGCTGAGATCATGCCGCTGGGCTTCTTGACTTTGGCCGATTTGCCCGGATAACGCTCGTCGAGTGTTACCAGCGGCGGCGTCGAGCCGTGATTGTCGCCACCTGGGCCAGCGGTTGCGATCTCCGACGGCGACATGTCATGGATACCCGGTGGCACGGTGTACCAGGGTGCCTTGGAGTCACCAACTTCCTCGCCACGTTGACCAGCCCGACCGCTGGCGGCCTTCTTAAGATGCATCGACGCGGCTTTCATGAATGTCTTCATGGCGTCGAGACTTCCGTAGGCTTTGCTGAGTTTCTCCATCGCGCCGGTGTGGTCGAAATCGTCGTCATCGTTGTCAGGTTTCGGCTTCGATGCCTTGGTCGCCTTGGACAGGTAACTGGCCTTGTGCATCGCGTGGCACTCTTTGATGTCATCCATCGCCGACTGCCGAGCTTTGCGGGCTTTCTTGATGTTGGCCTTAGCGACTGCCATGTGCTGGGCCTTCGTTAGTGTCCTTCCTCGCTTAATCAGGGCTTCGAGCACCTGATCCAGACTTGTGTTTTCCGTCATAGTCGTAGCTCCTAGATCGTCGTTGAAGTCGGTAGTCTCAGTTCCAGTTTGAACGCTCTTTTTCAAGTCTAGATTAGGCCCCAAAGACTTCTTTAAGGTCATCCCATCCCCTGGGAGGGAGAATTGTTCCAAGTCGCGACGGAGTTCCTCCACCTTGATTAGGAGTTTGGCTTCCTTTTTGCTCCAATTGTCCGGTAACTTCACGCCGAGCGCCTGGGCTCGTGACCTAATGTGGGCTCTGGCCGCACCGGGATTTTTAGATCGACCGACAGCCTGACGAGCATTATCCAGATCGCCTCGGTTCTCAATAGGGAAGCTGCCGTCTGGCATAGCGGCACCTGATGAGGCAGCTCGGCTACGTTGCTCGGACGTAAACTCACGTTTCTTGACCTTCTTCCGTTCGAATGGATTGTCTTGAATTTGGGTCTTGTCCGGTGGCTGAAGTTGAGTCTTGACGGCTTTGCATAGTGGGCATTTCTTCAGTCCGTGAGCCGCACATTTCTTGTTTTTCTTTAGGGGCTTCGCCGGCAGACTAAAGCCGTCTCTGGCCGCGGGCGCCGTCGACCCAGGGAACTCAGCTTTCTTCTCAAGGATTCTTATGTGCTTCAACAAGCTCTTGATCAATACTTGCTCTTGTGACTTCATCTTAATTAGATGAGCAGGAACGGGGCTATCGTCGTCAAGATTGGCCCGCTTATGCACGGCGAAACGACAATCAGGGTTCGCCGGTCTATCGACAACGGATATTTCAACAAGGTCGATGTCTGTGATCGTATTACCTTGTTTAGCAAGTTTTTTGCCGCCGATTGAGAAGCCTTTATAGACCTGCTCGATGCACTTTTGCCAGGCTTCGTCGTCAACAATCTTGGCTGTAAGAAAAAGACCTGTTCCATCAACGTTGGCCTCTTTAGCGACTCCAACTGCCGAACTCGTGTGCATCTCGCGAATGTTTCGCCATTCCATATAACCCGGCAGGGCTTTCTTGACGGCATCTAGCGAGACCACCTCGCCGTCCAAGTCAAGGGTCGGCGTACTGGCGTAACCGGATACCGTGCGTCGCTTCTCGTCGACCTTCGTGATCGGCAGAAAGAAGTTGAATTGGTCGGTCATGACGTCGCGTCCTTTCTGAACGGTCGACCAAGCCTCGGCGAATGCCCGGCTCTCGTCGTTGTGTCTGTCGTAACTGCTGTTCCAAACATGCATAAACTGCCGCAGACGCTTGGGTTTGTTTTTGAACTTGTCCCTAACAGCTGCGGGTAAATCTCTAATGTTGTTGTAGGGCACAGAGAACAAGTCCTGTGGTCAGACCAAAGATAACCAATAAGGCCAATATCTCGGGCCAGTCGAACAAATTTGCCCCCTTGACGATAGTAAAAGTCAACCTTCCGTGTGGCTTATACATTCCCAGCTACGCCCCGCCTGACGATAGTTTGATCGTAGCGTCGGCGTTAGCCCAATTTCCGGGCCACGCGTCGGGCTTTGGCTTTCCCGGCCGCCACAAATTCAAATAACAATTCCAACCGGCCTGCTGTGTTGTCGGTAACGCTCCGGGATCGGTCCAAAGTAACAACCTAGCAAAGCAACACGCCAACAGGTCGTGACCTTCGAGCGCACGCCAAACTGCAGCCGGTTGATTTACGATGGTCAGAGCATTGGTGACTTGAACGACCATGCTCTTGGTGGCGGAATGGTTGATGACTCCAGTGACGCCACCGCCCTGTTCGAATTGCCACCAACCACGGGCGGGACCGGGCGACGCCGAGGGACTGTTCTGGTATCGGGCGTTTAGGTTCGGCCCTGACTCCTGCTGAGCAATCGCCAGGAGCATTCGGTTCGCGTTGTCGCTGACACTCGGCCTACCGTTAGTCAGTGCCGACAACAACGTTACGCCCGGCTTGATCATCTCCGTCAGGAAGGTTGCGGCGTCCATGACTTGTCTCCTGCTATTTCGGGATCGGCGTTGATAAACAACGCTCAAGGAGTTTGTCCACCAAAACCATCCGTTGTTCTGTTTCAGAGTCCAGAAACCACATAACGACGCCGAGGAACACGATATTAATCAACACCAACAATATAAACGCCGGAGGCAAAGCCGAAACTAGCGACTGACCCAGGCGGGTGACTGAAGATGCTATACCCACAGGTTCGTCTTCTCTGTTATCCGCCACGACTGGTTGCAGCAGTTGGGAACCCAACCATAGCGGTTGCCGTAGTACCAGTCGCAAAGACTTTGTTGGCGATTATCGGGAGCAAGGTTCCGGCGGTAATCCCAGTGAAAGTCACTGCTGGACCGCCCGCCAGCGGTTGAACCGTCAGGTTTCCAGCGCCGCCTACGAATATTCCGCCGACGGTGGCGCCCGGAAGGTTTATAGTGTCCGACGGAGTGATGTTGAACGCTGCATGGGACATGGGAACACCAATTATCGACTTGGGGGAATAGTGGCTCCGCTAGAGTGCCGAACGTACCTCCGATAATGGCGGTGGCGATGTCGGCTGTAGTAGTACGCCCGCGTGTGTCGGATATGGTGCCGATAGTACATCCTGGGTCGCGGAACGACTTCGACGATAGGCGGCGGCAACGGAGCAACTGCTGGCATTGGAGCCGGTATTACAGTCGGTGTGGGAGCTGCTGCCGGTTCGATCGTTGGCTGCTGACATGCCGTCAACGTCCACAGTGCCCCTGCCAACACAATGAATTTGTTCATGTCTCCGTTCCTCGTCCCCAATACCGGCACCAACCGGTCGAATGGACTTGGCCAATGACAACCTGGCAAGTCGATTGTATCGGCGCTGATGAAGTTTTGTCCTCTGGCGTCTGGACCCATAGATGACACACAACACAGGTCTGATTTGATCTTGCCGACTGGTCGCGGTAGCGAGCCCCAAATCTCTGTATATAGGGCTCGCTTCTTATGGGCGGGCTGAACGTCAGGGCACGAGTCCCGTCTGGAGTTCCAATATCAACGTCGACAACATCGCCATCCCATCCGAGTGAACGCCACCCGTCCCGCCGAGAACAATCGTGTTCCCGGTGATCGAGTTGACGGTCAACTGAACGGTCATCTGGTTGCCGCCCATGTCGGTAATCGTGTACGTGTAGGGCGAAGAAGTTCCGGACTTTGCCATCGATGCCATGTTAAACCTCCTGAAGTTCAGACAAACTCATTTCACTCATACAGATGCACTTTAGGTCGAGTTTGATTTCCGCCAGGGCCGATTTCCAATCACCTGGCGACTTCTGCTGGATGATCGAGATATCGTCGTACCACGGTCGCCCGGTTCCGTTGTCGATGTCCCACCACCGCCAACACGGAGAATACTGACTGATCATCCAGACCGGCACACCGAGCGCCCCGGCGAGGTGAACGACCGCGGTGTCGACGGATATCACCAAGTCCAACTGTTTGATGAAGTTGGCAGTATCGAGCCAGTCGGTCATATCGTCCATAACATCGCCGACTAGGGCTTCAGCGCCGAGTTCGGCGATTTGGTTTCTGCTCTCGTCCTTTTGGAGCGACCAGAGCCTCACGTCAGGAACCTCGGCCAATTGGAGCCAGTCCTTTAGGTCGCTGACTCGGCGCCTCCAGTTGATCTTCTGTCCGTGATCGCCCGAGGCCCAACAGATACCGACGTCAAATGATCCGTTCCGCGGAATCTGATAGCCACTGTTTGGATCTGCCGTCAGATATGGTTCCGGCACGATGTCGATTGGCTCAATTCCCATCCATCGCATCATTGAGAACATGGGTGTATGAAAGTCGTAAATCTGGTTCGCGTTATCAGATAATGATCCCCAGTTGATAACGTCGATTCCCCAATTCTGTTCGTCGAATAGACGGATAAGATTTGGACTGACGGCAAACGTAACCTGACCTTTGAGTGCACCGAGGAAGCGACTGCACATAATCGTGTCACCATAACCTTGTTCAAGGTGAACCAGTATTCGTTTGTCGGTAAGATCCTCTCCTCGCCACTCGGGGATGTGAAAATCCCATGCAGGGCTGTGGACAAGGGTATGCCATCGCGACTCATAAAGTGCCAAGCCCTCAGTCAGTTTCCCCTGCGCCATCTTGGCGTGGGCCAAGTCGAACAACGCGTGATGATCATCGTGACCGAGTTCGATAACCTTGTTTAATAGAATCTCCGCTTCGTCGTAATCTTGCTGTCGGTACGCAACGAGGGCGAGGTTATGCCAGATGTCAGGTTGCTCAGGTCGAAGCCGGCTCGCGTGTACCAACGGACCTTTGCATTCGGTGTATCGTTCGAGACGAAGTAACGCGTTTCCCAGAGCGAGCCATTGGTTGTAGTCTTCAGGAGCAAGTGCCGTGATCCGACGCAAACAGCTAACTGCGGCTTCGAGATGGCCTTGGAGTCCGAGAACATGGGCCAGGTTCGCAAGCGGCGCAACAAAGCTGCGATCTTGCCGGTACGCCTGACTGTACAAGGCTCTGGCTTTGGCATAATTGCCTCGTCGGTATTGGACAATACCCTCGTTGTTTAGTTCTTCAGGTGTCAAGTCGGTATCCCGCCTGTGCTGCGTTTGCTCCTGCAAGCGTCCATGCTGCGCCGGTATTTGGGTCGGTTCCCAGATATTGACTTTCCCAGAGCCAAGATATCGCCGGAGTTACTGATGTGGCACCGACGTCCGTAGTACCGGATTTCGTATGGACGCTTCCGGTTCGCGTACCGGCGCCGGATAAGGCCATTGCAACTTTCGTCCCGCAAACATAGATTGTTGGCGACGCTAACGTCAGTGCCCCCATATTAAAAAGGTCTTCGTTAGTAACAGTTGTCGACTGCACATATTGTTGAAACGCGGTATTTAACTGTGGTGCTGGAATATTTTCTAAGTAATTCACCGGCGTCGATGGCGTTATCTGCGCCCACAATGCGAGATTTGCAATTGCTGTGGTCGTTGGCGCTGTTGATGGCGGTCCTGACGTAAACGTAATCGTTGCCGAGCGGGCGTCAGTTTGATTGTTATACGAAACGGCGAAGCCGGATACCGTCAGACTAGCCATAAAGCCAATCCAATATGTCGTTCCTGCAGTCAATGTTGGCGGGGTTGCAAACGGCATAGACAATACTTGGCCCGTAGTACATCCTGTAACGACAGTGCCAGCCCCGTTAGTCAATAGTGTTCCCGGAACGCCGCCTGCACTGTTGGTATAGACAAATGCTTGCGTTTGAAGTGTCGGACTAGTCGCCTGCGCCGTAATATCTACACTGTTAAGAGTGCAATTGACGGCTGGAGTAATTGGTTGGTAGTACGATCCATTAGCTCCAATTGAAGTTCCGGTTGTCGTAAATGCCGGTGTTGTGTGCCCGATTGCTGCCAGACCAAACGTGAATTGAGCCTGGTTGTCGGAAACTGGAAACACAGTCTCGACTCGTGGACACGTATTCACGGCAGTATTGTTGGTTGTTCCAGTTGAGTCAAATAGATAAAAATCGTCAACGACTAATGTATTGACGGCTCCGGCTGGCGCTGCAATCGAGATTCCATTCGCGGTGTTGTTAGTTGTCGTATGTAAATTTCCGGTTCCCGACAGAACCGACACGCCGTCGAGCCAGATTTGATAAGCACCTGTTGCCGAGAATGTCAAATCCCATTCGAGATAATGAATTGAACCTTGGGATATTATATTTGGAATATTCGCTATAAGCGTTCCATTAGATAATCCGTTGTAAAGTCCAATTCGCATAGTGGAGTCGGTCATTCGTATCGAACATTGTGCCGTTGCACTATCTAAAAATTGAATATACGGTCCGTTGGCAGCCCCGCCAGATAGAGTTTGAATTTGAAATCTAAGACCACCGATTAATCGAGTGTAATTCGACGGGAAATTCTTAGTCACGCCTGCGCCGTTAGTTAAATTACCTATCGCGTAACCTGTGGCACTCAGTCCAGCAACTATCTGTGCTCCTTGAGACGAAACTTGGGTCCATTCCTGTGCTAATAAATTGGGGACAGAGACTGTATTGCTAAAATTAGGGGCGACGCCGTACTTGTCAAAACCGTCGAGCATTACGCAGACCATACTGACGTTACCTCGCCCGTCGAGCCCAAACGTAACCAGTTGCCGTTGCGCTACCCGTCGAGAACGTTGCTGATGCTGTTAGATAAACGTTGGTGTTGGCAGTGACGTTTATACGAGTCGATGCTAGTGGCAATGATTGAGCTGTGTTGGAGGCGAAGGTCGCGTGTAGCGAATGCAACATGCCGCTTCCGGCTGCGATCTGAGCTGGCGTCGGTAGCGTGGCCGAGGTGGTTCCGATGCCGGCACTTACTGTTGACGGTGCGGCATTGCCGGCTCCAGTTATGTTTACAACGCCAGCTACGTCCCAATCACCTGCAGTCAGCGCCAAAGTCCCTACGTTGACCGTGGCTCCGGTTGCCATCGTCACACCGGTCGTTACACTAGTCGATAAGACTTCGCCGAGGGTTCCAGCTTGCGCCGGGTTTCCATTAGTGACACCAAACAATGGCATCCGCGACGTATCACTCGGATGAACGTGATCGCCCCGCGACCAAGAAGTCGCCGTTCCTGGGGCTGCCGTACCGTCCATTGTTGGATTGCCGTTGGACGCACTTGGCGTCAACGGGACGAATATTAGATTGTCGGTTCCCAAAGTCGCTTGGTTGCCCGCATTGGCACTGACGGCTGTAGGACCGGCGGGACCGATCGGTCCCTGAATTCCAGTTGCTCCCGTGTTTCCTTGTGGACCTGCGGGTCCGGTAGCTCCGGCGACCCCTTGGGGACCTTGCGTTCCAGCTGGTCCCTGAGTCCCTTGGGGTCCGGCAGGACCAGCTGGACCTTGGTTGCCTTGTGGACCTTGCGGACCTTGCGGCCCAGCTGAGCCGGTTCGCATAGCGGCGACGGTTGCGGCCTGGTTGTTGACCATGGTTGTGTCGGTACCGTGGTCCCATACG
>Ga0126373_10000573_pt1 | contig 24486 bp, 24 predicted proteins | sample PanSoiMetPlot_11_FD_92545 | JGI IMG/M metagenome (GOLD analysis project Ga0126373, IMG submission 92545) | Tropical forest soil microbial communities from Panama - MetaG Plot_11 | ecosystem: Environmental > Terrestrial > Soil > Tropical forest > Bulk soil | place: Panama | collected 2016-02-17 | reverse complement strand
TGCGGCGGCCGATGTGGTGCCGGTGTCAGCGCCGGTGTCAGCGCCGAGAAATACGTCACGGAGGTCAGGCCGGTCCAGCAAATCAGCAGGCGGGCCGGCCATCTTCTGCTGGCCAGCGACCAGCACGTGCGCCCAGTCGGCGATAGCCAGGGCTTCGAAGACCTTCTGCTCGACAAGGAGGATCCCGATGCCGGCGTCCGCGAGGCGCCGTACCTGCTCGGTCAGAACCTTCTTAGCCATCTCCGGAGCAAGGTTCGCGCTCGGCTCATCGAGGATCAGCACGACTGGTTCGAGCATCAACGTCCTGGCTATGGCCAGCATCTTGCGTTCGCCGCCGCTCAACTTCCCGGCGATCCGATCCTGCATGCCGGCCAGCGCGGGAAACATCTCCAGCGCTTCGGACATCTTCACGCTGAGCGCGTGCTTGCCGAGTAGGTAGCCGCCGATCCTCAGGTTGTCCACGACTGAGAGTGCGTCAAACACGTCCCGGACCTGAGGTACGTAACCAATGCCACGCCGCGTCCTGCGGTCTGCTCGGAGCTTCCCGAGGTCAGTTCCGGCAAGCGAGACGCGGCCAGCAAGCACCGGAATCTCACCCGTGATGGCTTTGAGCAGCGTGCTCTTGCCCGCGCCGTTAGGACCGACGATGGCGACGACCTCGCCGGCGCCGACCTGAATACTGACGCCCTGGACCACGGGTACACCGCCATATCCGGCGGCCAGATCCGCGACGACCAGTACCGCCTCCGGGCGCGACCGGGACTCAGCCAATGAGGTAGGCATCGAGCACCTCCCGGCGCGATCTGAGCTCAGCCATCGTGCCGGTGGAAATGGTGCTGCCCTGCGCCATCACGACCACCCTGTCGCACAATCGCTCGACAACGGGCAGTGAGTGCTCGACCAGGAGCATCGTCAGTCCATCGCGCGCCAGCGCGCTGAGGTATTCCTCGATCCGGTGAACGAGGCTCGGGGTCACTCCGGCCATCGGTTCGTCCAGAAGAAGCAGCTTCGGGTTGGCCATCAGGGCACGGGCAATCTCCAGCAGGCGCTTTTGCCCTCCGCTGAGGCTCCCGGCGTACTCGTTCTCCTTGTCGGTCAGGTCGAAGCGGGCCAGCAAGTCGCGCCCGCGGTCGACCGCCATTGCTTGCTCCGCGTTCCAGTAGCGCTTGCCGAGCAGGGCTCCCCGTAGCGATTCGCCCCGCATGCTCTGACCGACGAGCAGATTCTCGAGAGCCGTCAGCCGGTCGAATACGCCGGCGATCTGAAACGTACGAATCACGCCTAGCCTGGCGAGCCGGTAAGGCGGCAGCTGATCGACCTTGCTGCCCGCGAACGTGATCGACCCTGACGACGGCCGGATGGCGCCGGCGATCATGCTCAGGACCGTCGACTTGCCCGCTCCGTTGGGCCCGATGAGGCCAGTGATCCTGGCGGGTGGTACGACGAACGATGCGTCGACAACCGCGTGCACGCCGCCGAATTCGCGGCTCAAGCCGCTGACAACGAGCAGGTCGTTCGTGTCCGTGGCAAGACTCAATCGGCCACCGCCCCACCGCCGTCATGACCTGCCTTGGCAGCGCGCGGCGCTGGAATCCTGACTGACCTGCGGAGGCCGCCGCGGATCCCGCCACTGGCGACAGTCACTGTCGCGGCGCTAGCCGGAAAGCGTCTTCGGCGCTCGGGAACGACGCCTCTGGGCCAGAACCACAAGAAGATGAGCAGCAGTAGTCCGACCGCGATCCACTGCACCGCGCCGACGAAACCGGCGCTGCCGAAGGGCACGAACCGAGCGATCTCCAGGAACCCGACAGGCACGAGGATCGCTCCGAGGAGAGCGCCCAGGTTGTTGCCCGATCCGCCGATGATCACCGCTGCGAAGTAGGAGAACGTCTCAGGGAACAGCCAGCTCGATGGCGACCAGGCAGTGATGAGAATGACCAGGATGGCGCCGCTCACCGCGGCGATCGCTCCGCCGAGCATGAAAACCAGCAGGCGCAGCCAGGACACGTTCTTGCCCATGGCCGCGGCCAGTTCTTCGTTATCGCGCATCGCGCGCAGCGTCCGGCCCAGCGGAGCGGATGTCACGCGATGCACGAACCAATAGACGATCAGGCACGTTGCCGCCGTAAGCCCGACGAACAGCCACTGGTACTGGATTCCATACGGGGACATGCCAACAACAGTTGAGAGCGGCTTGGGGACGTTCGAGAGACCGTTCGGCCCGTTAACCAGCCCGACTTTGTTCGTCGCCAGCAGCGTCGCGGCGAGCGACACGACGAGCATGACGATGGCCTGGTAATCGCTGCGCAAGCGGCGCAGGCTGAACACTCCGATCAGCAACGCCAGCAAGGCGCCAACCACAGCTGCGGCCAGCACGGGCAGCGGAAACGGCCAGCTTGCTCCGCCCACATACTGCTGGTAACCGCCTTTCGTGGCGGGTCCGAGCGTGAGCACGGCGGCGGTGTACGCACCAGCCGCCTGGAAGACGATGAACGCGAAGTTGAGGACGCCTGCGACGCCGAACTGAAGGTTGAGCGCCCAGCACGCGATGATGTCGATGCCGACATAAATGAGGACGGTGGTTATGTAGAACTGCCAGGCCAGGCTCACGCGACCACCACCTCCTTCTGCTGGGCTACCTCCGAAAGAATTCCCAGCGGACGGATCAGCAGGATCACGACGAGTATCGCGAACGCCGTTAGCTCTTTGTATTCCGGACTGAAGATGGCCGCGGATACTTCGGTGGCGAGACCGATGACGAGCGCGCCGATCATGGCGCCGTATGGCTGACCTACGCCGCCGAGCACGGCCGCCGTGAGGATCAGCACGATGAACTGGCCGCCGGTTCCGAAGTCGAAGCTAGTGATGTTCGCGACGAGCGCGACTCCGCCGATCCCGCACAGTATCCCGGAGAGCAGCCACACCATGTCGATGACAAGGTCGGTGCGAATCCCGCAGTTGCGTGCCAGCGTCGCGTTGTTGGCCGTGGCGCGCATGGCACGACCGAGCCGAGTATGCCGCAACAGCAGGTGAACGGCGAGCATGATCGCGATGGCGATCGCGATGATGACGAGCTGGACCGTGGTCATGATGAACGGACCGAATCGCAGCGACCGGCCCGGAGTGATCGCCAGGCTGTAGAAGTTCGCGCCCCAGATCGCCTGGAGGCCGTTCGACAGTATGAGGCTGACAGCGATCGACACGATGATCATGCCGAATAGCCTCGTGCCGCGGCGGATGAATGGCGCATAGACAGCACGGTTGAGCACCACCGAGAAGATTCCGCCGAACGCGCCGCCAGCGAGCATGGCCGCCCAGAGGCCTAGGTGCGCCCGGGTAACCAGGTATCCCACGAATGCAGCGGCCGTCATCGTGTCGCCGTAGGCGAGGTTGAAGATGTTGGTCGCGCCGAACTGAAGCGTGAACCCGACTGCAGCGATGGCCAGTATCGAGGCCGTGACCACGCCAAAGCCCAGGGAAGACCAGAAGACACTCACGTCAGCAAGCCTCGCCCAGTTCGGCGCCGTCGCATCACTTACCGCTGATCGCAGCAATCTGCGCAGCCGTGACCACCCCGTCCAGGTGAATGTTGCCCGCAGACACGTATCCCGCTACTTCGAAGGCTCCTGTCGAGTTATGCCACTTGTTGAACACAGCCGGCCCGCTAGCTCCGACGTACTGAATCTGCTTGCCGGCCGCGAGCGCATGTGCTCCGGCAGCAAAGGTGCTGACCACGACCTTGCCCGGGCCCGGGTTGCTGACCGCGGTAATGAAGCTGTTGTACTTAGCCGGGTCTGTCGACTTGGCGGCTATCATCGCCAACGCCATGAGGTTGACCGAGTCCCAGTAGCCCATCGCGTATGGATCGGTGCTGTAGACCGCGAGGTTGGACTGCGATGCTGCCTTGCTTGCGTACAAGGCGCTGCGGAAGGGTCCGTAGGCCGGCCCCGACGGCGGCGCGTAGGGCTGCACACCGACCTGATACTTCTTGAGCAGCGACCCGCCCACGGCCCGTACCACCGCTTGCACCCAGTTGGCTTCCAGCGTGGTCTCGGTGCCGACAACCGGGATTAGCTTGCCCCCGTTGAGCTGGGCGACCTCAGACAGGTAAGTCGCCGCCGTCGCCGGGTCCTCCTCTGTGAAGATCACTTGCGGATGCGCCGCGAGCATGGACGCAACCTCGGTGCGATACGAGGGCTGGTCGAGCGCGATGGACTGATTCGACACCATCGTGCCACCGAGCGCTGTAAACGCATGCACGAGCGTCGGCACATTTGACTGAGATCCGACGTCGTTTCCGTATACCGCCGCACCGCGGGTGTACCCAAGGCTGTGGGCCCAGATTGCCATCGCGAAGCCCTTGACATCGTCGGCGGGAGAGATCCGCCAGAAGAACTTCTGCGTCGCGTGATCGAACGCTGCCTGGCCGGTATCCGCGAACATCGGAATGTGCGCCCGGTCGAGGATCGGAACTGTCGCCAGCGCCTCGTCGGAGCTCGGGCCGATCACTCCGGCCAGGTTGGAGGTCGTCGCGATCATCTGGTTCGCCGCGGCCACCGCGTCGGCGGGGTCGCCGTGCGTATCGAAGCCCTTGCACGTGGTCTTGTGGCCAAGCACCCCGCCAGCCGCATTGATCGCGTTCGATGCCGCATCACACGCGACGAGCATCTCCGGGCCGAATGCGGCATCCGGGCCGGAGAACGGGTTGAACTCAGCGAACACGAGCGATCCCCCGCCTTGACCGTTTGACGACGGGCCGGAGGATCCGCATGCGGCGACGGCGAGTCCGAGGGCACATGCGATGCTCATCTTGGCGAGCACGGACGTTCTCTTCATGGCAATCCTTCGCTCTGCGCTGGGAGATCGCGATCTCCTTTGGGCCAGGTTGTCGGCGCCCGGTCTAGCCTCCGTACTGGCCGGAGCCACTCAGCGGGAGCTGATCAGGCCGGTAAAGACCCGGGGGCATAGATCTCAGCGGGCGGACCGCGCGGATTGCCTTGGCTGCGGTGACCGGATAGGAGTCGCCGAACCAGTTTCCGCGGGCTTCGGTTTCGACCGTCACGTCTCCGTCAACGGCGACACGTGCGGTTTCCTGAACGGAATCCACATCCGGATCGATGCAGAACACGCCGTACATTTCGATCTCGATCCGGGCCTGCCCGCCGGACATGCCCACGGATCTCTTGTGGAAGCCGGCGTTGTGGCCAGGCTCAACGACGCGGCCTGCGTGCTCTCGCCGAACCGACGAGACGTAGGGCTCGTGCATGTTGTCGGTGCGGTCCAGCGGGATGCCCAGGGCATCGGCGATGAGGGCAACGGACTCGTGGAGCGGGTTGCTGTCGGTGTCCTCGACCTGGTCCGGTGGCAGCCCGATACCGCACTCGTCGTGCACGCCCGCACCCCAGTCGCGCATCTCGGCAACCCTTAGGGCATACACGCGATCGATGCGGACCGCACTGGTGCCCCAGACCACCGGGAGGACGTCTAGCAGGAAGCCCGGATTCCAGCCCGCGCCAACGATTCGGCTTGACCCCTTGCGCGCGCTGTCGGCCAGTCGGCCCGCGCCGTCGCTGCCGAGCGCAGACACGGGGTGGATCAGGCCGGTGAGGGTGATGACGTCCTTGCCGCGCTCGGCCATGTAACCAAGCCGGTCGGCCACGGCCGCGGGATCGCCGAGCCCGCAGTAGAAGACGAGATCTACATCTGATCGGCCCAGGACTGCGTCGAGGTCGAGGGTCGCGCCGATACCGAATGGCGGCAGGCCCGCGAGCTCGCCAATGTCGCGACCGGCCTTCGCCGGGTCGGTGACGACGGCCGCGACGACATCGATGCCAGGATCGGCGGCACAGCCCTTGATTACTTCGTGGCCGATACGCCCGGTTCCGAAAACAGCGGCCCGGATCGTGACTGTTCCGCTCATGCTGTGTCCTGTGTGAGTCCGAGGTCGTCGATGAGCCTGTGCAGGTAAGAAACGTCGTCAGGCGGGAGCGGCAGCAGCGGCTTACGGCAGGCTCCAGCCGGGAACCCCATGTACTCGCGCGCGGCCTTGTAGATCTGGATGAAGTCAGGGCGCTCCGGCGGCCGGCCGAACATCGGCTTGTGCGAGGTCATGTTGATGAGCGGAAGGATCTTGAAGAAGTGCTCTCGAGCCTTTTCGACCTCGCCAGATCTGGCCAGGTTCCAGAGCGTCACCGAATTGCGTGGCATGAAGTTCCCGACCCCGGAGACCCAGCCGTCAGCACCAGCCATGATCGCCTCGAAGCTCCCGTAGTCCTCGCCATAGATCAGCGAGGTCTGCTCGGGAACCAGCAAGCGCAGATCGTGGATCCTGGATGGATCCCCGTGTGAGTCCTTGATTGCTGCCGCTGTTCCCTCGTGAGCGAGCGTCGCCAGGCCGTCAAGGCTGATCGACACGCCGGATGCTCCGGGGTTGTTGTAGACCAACAGCGGAATGCTGACCGCCGCCTTGATATCCCGGAAGTACGCCAGCAGCTCGCGTTCGGGCGGACCTGAGTAATAAGGCGAGACGCTCATGACCCCCGTCGCGCCGGCCGCCTCGGCGTGCCTGGCCAGGTCTACCGCTGTCCGGGTGGACGTGTGCATGACCCCCACGTAGAGCGGCACCCGCCCGTCAACCCAGTCAACGAACGAGGTTGCCAGCTGTTTCCGCTCGTCGATATCGAGAGCCGAGAACTCGCCGCACGTGCCTGTGGCGATCAGGGAATGGACGCCTGCGCTCAGGATGAAGTCCACTTGCTCGCGGGTGCGTCCGTAATCGACGTCGCCCGCAGCGTCGAAGCAGGTGATGCACGCGGGCATCACGCCAACGACCGGTGCCATACCGCCTCCAGCTCGCCGAATGTTGCGCGTTCCTGGTCAAGCGTTAGCTATTACCGAATGGCATTAGTTGATACCGTTGTGGCGTAACGATATGGTCCGATCTGGAACGATGTCAAGGGACTGCAGAGCGTCGTAAGAAAGGTGCAACAACGGATGCGCCCACGTCGCGGATGAGAGGCAGGGTCGGTATGCAGCCCACCCCAGGCGTGCGCGAGGCTGCGGACGCTGGCAAGTCGGCGGCCGTCGACGGCGCAGCCGCGTCGCCTGGGCCGATGGGCGGCATTCGCGATCTGCGCTACGAAGTGCAGAGCGTCGGCAGAGCCCTGGACATCGTCGGTTTCGTCGCCGACGGTCCCTCCGACGGGCTGTCAGTGGGCGAGATCAGCAAGATGCTCGGCCTGGCCAAGAGCAGCGCGCTGGCAACCGTTCGGACACTCGTCGCGCACGGCTACCTGCAGCCGATCGAGCCGGGCCCGCGCTACCGGCTAGGCCTGAGCCTGATCCGTCTCGGCGACCTGTCGGCGCGCCAGTTCCCAATTGCCGAGATCTGCACTCCGATCCTTCGCGAGATCATGGCAGAAACCCATCTGACCGCGCGCGCGGCGGTGTCGGATGATGGGTATCCATTGTTTGTGGACCGGGTGGACGGGCCCGGCATGGTGCGTTTCCACACTCCGCTTGGGCGACGGGAACCTGCGCACGCGACGGCAGCCGGAAAAGCGATCCTTTCAACGCTGCCGATGGCCGAGATCCGCGCGAAATTCTCAGATTCCGACCTGGTCGCGCATACCAGCAGCACGATCACCAGCGTTGAACTCCTCCTCGAGCAACTCACGTCGGTTCGCCGCCGCGGATTCGCCGTCGACGACGAGGAAGACGTGCAGGGCGTCGTCTGCGTGGGTGCTGCGTTCTTCAACCACCAGAACACGTGCGCCGGAGCGTTGAGCCTGACCGGGCTGAAAGCTGACCTACCCGCAGCGAAAATCGAGGCGCTCGGCGTAATCCTGCGCAATCACGCAGACAGGGTCTCCGTCCTCATCGGCGGGCGCCGCTACGCCGAGCTGCCCTTCGCCGCCGGGTCGGGTTAAGTCGAGCCGAGTCACCTTGTAGCTGCGCCCGCGCTGACGCCCTCCTATCTAGCGGGCCGCGGGGAGCCGACCTGTGGTATGCCCTAGAGCGTGGCGGCACATCAGCGCATCTCGAATGGCGCGGCCGGCCTGGCGCCTGCGCTCGCCGTCAGCGCCGTCTCGCCCGAGCCCGTGACTGTCCAAAGCCTCACCGCGAGGGGCTGCGCGGTATTGCTGTTCGTGAACGAGGACTGTCCGACCTCCGCGCTTGCCATGCGCAAACTCGGGCCGCTGTGCGAGGAATGGGAGCAGGCGGGGTTCAGCTGCACCGCGATCTTCGAGGATCCCCTAGAGGTGGCAATCCGGGTCGCTCGCCGATGCGGCTGGACCGGTCACGTCGTCTCCCAGCCCCCGCCCTACCAGACGTCCCGCGCGTACGGCCTTGTGTCAGTGCCGACCGCCGTCCTGATTAACCGCCAGGGTCACATCACCGACATCGTCACCGGCTGGGATCAGGCGGCGATCATGCGACTCATCGAGCGGGCTGCGGCTATCACGGGTACCACTCTTGCGATCCCTGAGCCCGCATCGCCCGTGCGCAAGCCTGGCTGTTCCTCCAAGGCAGCTCTCGACCCGGCGATCGCCGCCGCCATGGCGGCACGATCGGACGAGGACGAGATGGAGGAGATGTTCGAGCGCGGCTGGACCGACGGCTTGCCCGTCGTCCCGCCGACGGAAGAGCGCGTCGAGAAGATGCTCGGCACGTTTCCGAAGTACACGTCGCTCGGGCAGGTGCCCCCCGCGATGGGCGAGGCAACGCTCGAACGCCTGGCCGCGTGCGCAGTGCTGGCCGGCTGCCGGCCGGTGTACTTCCCGGTCGTGGTCGCGGCCGCGAAGGCAGCGCTCGACGGCAGGTTCAACTTGCACGGCCAGGCGGTCACCACCCAGCCGGCCGGCCAGCTGATCGTGGTCAACGGGCCGGTCCGCCATGAACTCGGCATGAACAGCGGAATGGGCGCGCTCGGTCCGGGTAACCGGGCAAACCTGACCATCGGCAGAGCGCTCCGACTCATGGTCGAGCTCACCGGTGGCGGCATGCCAGGAGGGCTCGACCGGTCAACGCTCGGGCACATGGGCAAGATCGGCTTCTGTATCGCCGAGGACGAGGAGGTCAGCCCCTGGCCGCCGCTGCACGTCGAACGCGGATTCGCGCCGGGACAGTCAGTCGTCACGCTCATCGGCAGTGACGCGCCGCTGTCGATCTCGGACCACCGCAGCCGCACGCCAGAGGACCTGGCTTACGTCCTGGCCTGGGCGGCGGCGAGCGCGTGGAGCACCAACTGGTGGCCGCTGTCCGAGCCGTCAGTCTTCATCATTTGTCCCGAGCACGCTGAGATGTTTCGCGCGCATGGCTGGACCAAGCAGCGCCTGCGCGAGTACATGTTCGAGGCTGTCCACAAACCGGCCAGGGACCTCGGCCGCGGTGAGACAACCCCGGACGTGCACCGGTCCGGGCCGGACGCGGAAGTCCACAAATGGGCATCCCCAGCGGAAATCGTCCTGCTCGTAGCCGGCGGCGAAGCAGGCCGTTACTCTGCTGTCCTTGGCCCGTGTACCGGCATGGGATCGCAGATTGTCTCCGCGGAGGTGGAGCCACGGTGACCGGGTACGTGAGCCCATTCGACGACCAGGTCAGGCCAGAGCAGCCGCTCGCGCAGCGCCCGGAGCAGCTCGGCGGCCTGCGGGTCACGCTGCTCGACATTCGGAAGAACCGTGGCGCCGAGTTCCTCGACCGGATCGAGACATTGCTCCGTTCCGCCGGCGCCATCACCGCTCGCGAGACCAAGGAGATCTTCTCCAAGCCAGCCGCCCTCGACCTGATCGACCACATAACCATGGTCTCCGACGCCGTCGTCGAGGCGCTCGCCGATTGAGGCTCGTGCACGTCGTGCAGTGTGTGCGACCTCGTTCACCTGGAACGCCGTGGCGTCCCTGCCGTGGGTATCGCCACGTCGCCTTTCGCCGATGAAGCGATCGAGCAGGCCCGGCTGCTCGCAATGCCGGCCAGCCGCATGCTGTACATCCCGCATCCCGTGCAGTTGCTGACCGAGGCGGAGCTAGCTGTGCGCGCCGACTCCGTTTTCCCTGCCGTTATGCGTGCGTTGACTGCAGCCGACGGCGCGGGATGAGGAACCGCGGCTGAACTACAGAGGCGGCGGCTGGCGTCGGTTGGCACCTGGCCGGCTGCGTGAGCGTCCAGGATGACAGACTCAGAAGAGAGCTTGATGTCTTCGGAGTGTCATGCATCTACTCGAGCAGAGCCTTCGGATCCCTGTCGGCAGCGTGATGTTGGACGCCGACGTGGTCGTACCTGATCGTGCACGCGGAGCCGTCTTGTTCGCCCATGGCAGCGGCAGCGGCAGGCACAGCCCGCGCAATCGGCACGTAGCTGGCGAACTGCAAACTTCGGGCCTGGCCACGGTTCTAGCCGACCTGCTGACCTCGGCGGAGGAGGACGTCGACGCGAGGACCGGCCAGCTCCGGTTCGACATCGGCATGCTCGCTGGCCGGGTGTCAGCGCTGACGGACTGGGTGGAGCAATACCGGCCGCTCGCTGGCCTGCGGCTCGGGCTCTTCGGCGCCAGTACCGGAGCTGCCGCGGCACTCATTGCGGCAGCCACGCGACCGCGAGCCGTGGCGGCAGTCGTATCCCGCGGCGGGCGCCCCGACCTGGCCAGCGGCTACCTGGAATCGGTGCAGCAGGCAACGCTGCTGATCGTCGGCGGACTCGACACGGTCGTCATAGACCTCAACCGGACGGCGCTACAGCACCTGGGCGGCGAGAGGCGGCTGGAAATCGTTCCGGGTGCGTCTCATCTCTTCGAGGAGCCAGGAGCGCTCGAGCAGGTCGCCAGGCTGGCCCGTGACTGGTTCACCGTCCACCTGACGCCGCCGCCAGGTCCACGTCCCCGCTCGGCGCAGTAGTCGATTAGTCAGCGGCCTTACCGAAGTCGGCAGAATGCCAGTATTCCGGGGTCATCCGGATCACTACGTCGTCGGCATCAGGATTCGAGGCGACGAAGGCGTCCCCGCCCTCGGTTCCCAGGTAACGGCGAGCGATGGCGATTCGCTCGGCCAGCACGGACGGCTCGATAACCGCCGGACCCTCGACAGTGACGTACTTGTACGGCGGGGCCTCATCCTGGGCGCACAGGCTGAATCGCCCGGCGGCGAGGATGGCCCTCGCCTTCCGGCTCGTCCCGCCGGTGGTGAGACTTATTTGGCCGCCTGGGCTGTAGCTGTACCACACCGGCGTGGCCAGTGGCCCTCGCCCTTCTCCAGCCACCACAGTGAGCACGCCCACGTGGACATCAGCCAGGAACGCCTCCCGCTTCGCCGGGCTCATGCTCACCGACACTGGCATCTCCTGCACTTCGCTGGGCTGGCCCGTTTAGTCTCGCACTGCGGCGACATTTGGAGTACATCGATTGGATTGACGCCGAGGGAGAGTGGCGGGCGGATGACTAACCGACAAGCAGCCGTCAGGGGCCCCGGGAAGCCGTTGTCGCCTGCGCTGGACAGGACGTTCAAGATCGGCCTAGTGCTCAAGGGCCTCGACGGCATTCTCGAGCTCGCAGGAGGACTCCTCCTGCTCTTTCTCAGCCCGCATGCTATTGCGCGCATCGTGCGAGGCCTGACCGCTCACGAGCTCAGCCAGGACCCGCACGACCTGATTGCGCGCTACCTGCTGCACAGCACCAGCCACCTCAGCTCAGGCATCGCGCTGTTCGGAGCGATCTACCTGCTCAGCCATGGCGCCGCCAAGATCGTGCTGGTGACTCTTGTGCTGCGCGACAAGCTATGGGCCTATCCGTGGCTGATAGTCCTGCTGCTGGCGTTCATGGCATACCAGATATATCGGATCGCATGGGTGCACTTCTCCATCGGCCTGACCGCGCTCACCGTATTTGACGCCGTGCTCGTCTGGCTTACATGGCGTGAGTACCAAAGCAAACGGGCGCACCGAAATATGACCAAGCGATCAGCCGCAACACCGGCAGCCAGCCAACGCTGACCAAGGGACTGAGTGTCTTGCTCGGTCAATCGGCACTGCGCTGAAGTTGCCAGGCCGCTTCGATGGCGTCCTCGATGGCCCCGGCATCACCTGCACTGAGATCGGCCACGACCATCATGTGCTTGGCGTACCGGGACGGGACGCTGAACGTTTCGGGAAACTGCCGCAGCAGCTCGTCGCGGTAGTCGAAGTCAGCTCGGATCACCACGCGAGTGTCATCAAGCTGGCGGGCCACCAACCTGCCGTGGTACCGCCACTGGGCTAGCCCGTCTGCTGTCGTGCGGCGCACGCCTGTCAGCGACTCGGCCAGCCCGGCAATCTCGCCGATCTGCAGCATCGCGGGCTCCCAGGATCTGCTTGCGGTCACGATCACCGGCCAAGGACCAATGCGCTTGACGGAATCTTTCCTGTCATGCTGGCGACATGATCGGGCGCCTGCACCACGTCGTGCTCGACTGCCCTGACCCGGTGGGCGTGGCAGCGTTCTACTCCCGACTGCTCGGGCAGCCTATTACTTACGAGAGTGACGAATGGGTCGTCGTCGCGGCCAGCGACACGGCGTCGGGGCTGGCCTTCCAGCTCGCCCCCGATTACCGCGCGCCTACGTGGCCTGATCCTGCCATGCCGCAGCAGTTCCACCTGGATGTCATGGTCGAAGACGTCGCCGCAGCCGGCCACCGCGTGCTCGCGCTCGGGGCAACGAAACTCGACGGCGAGAACGTGTATGCCGACCCGGCCGGTCACCCGTTCTGCCTCATCCCACGACCGCACTGGGCGCCGCCGATTCCAGCCGACTAATTTCTGTTCGTGTGGATGGCCTGCAGTTCGGTATAAGCCAGCATGCCCCACGGGCCACCTTCAACGCCGATTCCACTCCATTTGAGACCGCCGAACGGCTGTCCTGGAATCCCGGACTGATGCGTATTCACCCAGACGGTGCCCGACTCCACTCGCGGGGCAAGTGCTCGCCCTCGCTCTGGATCCGCGGTCCACACCGAAGCCCCGAGCCCGTAATGACTGTTATTCGCCAGGGCGATTGCCTGCTCGATGTCCGAATACTGGATGACCGGCAAGGCGGGTCCGAACTGTTCTGCCACGACAATGCGCTCGTCGCCGTTGAGTCCGGCGAGGACAGTCGGCTCATAGAAATACCCGGAACCGCCAGTCGTTGAGCCGCCGGCTGCCACTCGGACCCCTGATCCGAGCGCGTCGGCGACAAGTTCTTCGATGCGGGCGCGCTGTGCCGGATTGCACAACGGTCCGATATCAGTCCCGGGCGCCAGCCCGTTCCCGAGCTGGACCGCACGTGCTCGGTCGGCTAGCGCATCTACGAGCAGGCCGTAGACCGCCGTCGGCGCGTACACGCGCTTAATCGCGACACAGATCTGACCGCAATTTGCGAATGCGTTGGCAAACAGGCCGTCGGCAACTGTATCTACATCTGCGTCATCCAGCACGATCGCCGGATCATTGCCACCGAGCTCAAGCAGGATTCGCTTGAGGTCCAGCGCCGCCGTGGCTGCGATCTTCTTACCCGTGGCCACCGAGCCGGTGAAGCTGATCATGCGCACCAGCGGATGGGAGGTCATGAGGGCGCCGAGCGCGTCGCTCCCGCTGACAACATTCAGCACTCCGGGCGGCAGCGCATCTCGGACCAGTTCCCCGAAGCGCAGGCTGGACAGTGGCGTGTATGGCGACGGCTTGAGCACGACGGTGCATCCCGCTGCTAGCGCAGGGGCAAGTTTGGACACGGCTGTGCCCACGGGGAAGTTCCACGGCGTAATGGCAGCGACTGGTCCCATGGGCCGGCGGAGCACCTGGACGATGAGATCGTCGGTGTCGCCGACGGTGTCGACGGGCAGGCTCAGCCCGGCGTAGTAGCGCAGATCTCCGACGGCAGCCTCGAGTTCGTCCCTGGCTTCGCGCAGTGGCTTGCCCTGCTCCTCGGTGATCAGGGCGGCGAATTCCTCGAGGTTGCGCTCAAGCGCCGCGGCGATGTCGAGCAGCACCGATGATCGCGCCCCCGGATCCGCTCGCCAGGATTCGGCTGCCTGGTGCGCACTGGCAAATGCGACGTCCAGGAGCTCGGCAGTGCACTCCGGAGCGTGTCCGATCACCTCGCCATTCGCCGGGTCGAAGACTGGGAACGTTTCCCCGCACACTTCCGGCTTGCCCGCGATGGTCATGGTCGGGTCCAGCATCGACATTCCTTCGAGGTAGCTGGTCGCCGATTGCGTAGCGCGCACGGCCCTTAGTCCGATCCTTGCACCGCTGCACAGTCTTGCACCAGCTTGAACAATTGTTCGCTATATCGCCGCAGCCTGCCACGCGCCGACAGCGCCGGCCACGCGGCCGAATCAGCAGCGAGTCGCGCCTCGCCAACGAAAAGTATCGGTTACGTCACGACCATTGACAGCGCACGCCAGTGAAGCCGAACATCACCGTTGCACAGCAGTTCTTGCAATGAACAATTGTGCAACAACGACTCTTATGGCTGGTGGCACCATGAGAACGACCCTGACGCCAACCCCCTGGGGCGCGGCACGCCGACGGGCGGCCATCGACGCTCAGGGCGGAGCTGAGCGAACTTGACGACTGGCCCGATCGGCGGCGCGGATCTGCAATCGGTCCGGGAACAGCTCGTCGAGTGCGGCGTGCGCCTGCTTCGCAAAGGGCTGCTGACCCAGACGTCGGGCAATCTCAGCATCCGTCTTTCCGCAGGCGCGATGGCGATCACGCCTACATCCATCGAGTACGACGCGATGACGCCAGCGGACATCGTCGTCTGTGACATGGACGGGGCCGTCATCGAGGGCACCAGAGCACCATCGTCTGAGACGCCCTTGCACGCGGCCGTCTACCAGCACCGCGGCGACATCAACGCAATCGTCCACACGCACTCCCAGCACGCCACCACCATGGCCATCCTGGGCCTGCCCATCCCGGCTGTGCATTACATCATCGCGAGCCTCAACACCACAACCGTGCCGGTGGCTCCGTATGCGACCTACGGAACACCGGAACTCGCGGCGAGCGTTCGGGACACCTTCGAGGCTCCGTGCATGGCCGTACTGATCGCGAACCACGGCATGGTCGCAGGCGGCCAGACCTTGAAGCAGGCCGCCGACGGCGCGGAGACGACGGAAATCCTCGCGGCTTACTACCACCGCGGGCTAACGGTGGGACAGCCGAACATTCTGACTGCCAGCCAGATGGACGAGGTCTTCGCCAAGTACCGGCGCAAACCGGTGCCGGCAGGCGCCGCGCGCTGACTCCCGACCCGACCGCGACACCCAGGACGGAGGATCCGATGCCAGAGATCGTCGTCACCCTGGACATCGGAGGTTCGGGTGTCAAGGCCAGCTGCTTTGATCCGGCCGGCGACATCGCGCCCGCGGCCACCACGGTGCGTTATCCGTCCGCCGATCACCGAGATGACGGCACCTTTGATCCGGGCGCCTGGGCGGAGACCGCGATCGCCGCGCTAGCGGCGATCGTCGACCGCTGCGCGGCACCGTCGCGCCACTATCTCGGCATCACGGTCAGCGCGATTCGCATTCCGTTCGTGCTGCTCGACGTCGATCAGCGGGTCGTCGGCCCGTCCCTGCTGAACCGTGACAGACGCGCGCTGCCGATCGTCGGCGAGCTGGTCGCCTCCGTCGGCCACCGGGACCTGCACAGGATCACGGGCCACTGGGCGGCCCCTGAGTTCGGCCTGCCCAAGCTGCTCTGGATCCAGCGACACTGTCCCGAAGCGTGGGCGCAGGTACGGACGATCGTCCAGCTCCACGACTGGTTCATCTTCAGGCTATGCGGCGCCGTCGCCAGCGAGGCGTCGTCCGCCGCGATGAGCCAGATGATGGATATCGCGGCTGGCACGTGGGCGTACGACTTTCTCGCGTCCGTAGCCGATGTCCGCAGCGAGATGCTGCCCGAGTTCGCAGCGGGCGGGACGCGAGTCGGCGGCCTCCTTCAGACCGTGGCACACCAGGTCGGGCTGCCCGCGGGCTTGCCCGTCCATGTCGGCGGTGGCGACACGCACATGTCGGCGCTGGCCGCCGGCGGTCAAGCTTATGGCCACCCCGTCGTGGTGGCCGGCACGACCGGGCCTGCTCAGCTCGCGGTCGAGTCTCCGGCGACGGTGGAAGACTCGTTCCCGCTCCTTGTTAGCTCCCTGCCAGGAGCGACGGGCTGGGCACTTGAGTCGAACGCAGGGCCGACCGGAGAGATCGCCGACAGGCTGCTTGACCTCACCGCGCTGAGCGGACCGGACCTGCAGGCGGCTGCAGTTGCGCGCGGATTCGACTTCGAGGACACTGTCAGCCGATCCGAGCCCCTCACCGTCCTGTCTGGCAATCCTTTCTTCGGGCCACACGGCTGGCGCGTCTGGCCGACGCCGACCATCGTCGGCCTCACCCCACGTCATACCGGCGCCGACCTGCTCGACGCTGCGCGAACCGGCACGTGCCTGGCGCTGAGCCAGGTTCTCAGCCAGCTGTCTGCTGCGTGCGAGCCCACCACCGCCGTCATCGCGACCGGCGGCATGAGTCGCAGCGCCAGCTGGAGCCAGACCCTCGCCGACGTGACTGGCCGCTGCGTCCTCGTCCGCGAGCTTGACCACGTGTCGGGACTGGCGGGAGCGGCGCTCGTCGCCGACGTCAGCGTTGAGTCCGCCCTCCAGAACATCGAGTCCACTTGCTACACCCCGGATCCCACCAGGCACAGCGACCTGGAGCGCAGCGCGCAGGCCTACTGCCGTCTTTATGCCGCCGCCCAGGAGCGGTCCGCGCAGAGCCCGGTATCAGGAAATGAGGTGGACGTTCATGCGAGCCCTCACTAGTTGCGCGCTGAGCGCAAAGCTGGTGCAGGCGCTCGAGACTCAATGGCGCTGGCAGGTGGACGCAGTGGACAGCGTCAATAGGGCCGCCGCGGAGCTGTCCGAAGCCGACCGGTCGAGCGTGCGCGCCATCCTCGTGGAGGCCGAGCCGGTCACGGCCGCGCTGATGGACGCGCTTCCGAACCTAGAAGTCATCGTTGCCATGCGATCAGAGCCCGTCAACGTCGACATTGCGGCCGCGAGCGCACGAGCGCTTCCCGTCATTCACACGCCAGGCCGGAACGCCGAGTCGGTGGCAGACTTCACCCTCGGACTCACGCTGGCCATGCTCAGGAGCATCGCCGTCACGCATCACATGATCATGAGTGGCGACTTGACCCGGGCCGATTCCAGGCCGCATGAGGTCGGCCGCCCCGTCGACGTGATCTGGCGTCCCGATGACCCGGCCGAGCCGATCCCGTACGTCGCGTACAAGGGCCGCGAGTTGTCCAGTCTCGTCATCGGTGTGGTCGGATACGGAGCTGTCGGCAAGGCGGTAGCGCGACGATTCCGCCTGCTGGTCCGCGAAGTGATGGTCGTCGACCCGGATGTGCCCGAGGACGAGGTCATCGCCGCTGGCTTCACCCCCGCCGACCTCACCTCGATGCTGCCACGAGCCGACGTCGTCACGGTGCACGCACGCAGCGCGTCGGTCATCATCGGCGCGGCCGAACTCGCGCTCATGCGGCCTGGTTCCTACCTCATCAACACGGCCCGGGCGACGGTGCTGGATTACGAGGCGCTCGTCCGAGCTCTGCACGACGGAGGCCTGCGTGGCGCGGCGCTCGACGTGTTCCCAGAGGAGCCGCTCCCGCAGACAAGCCCGCTCCTGTCGGCTCCCCACCTCACTCTCACCCCCCACCTGGCCGGCGCCACTGAGGAGGTCAGCGGGCGGATGAACGACATCGCGCTGCAGGCCTTGAGCGACATCTACCACCGGGCCGATTGGACCGGGGTTGCCGTGCGCAACCGGCAGGTCCAGCAGGCGTGGACCCGCGCCCTCCGTTCGAGCCATACCGCGCAGTCCGAGAGTGAGGAGGCGGTAGGCCAGTGAGCGTCAAGATCACCGTAGTCGGCGGCGGTAGCTCCATGTTCGTCCCGGGCTTGGTCCGGCGGCTGGTGGAGCTCCCGTGCTTCGAAGGCGCCGAGCTCCGGCTGATGGACATCGACGAGGGCCGGCTGGCGACCATGCGGGTGCTCTCCAGCCAGCTGGCGGGGAGCAGCGGCCAGCAGCTTCGCGTCGTCGCCACCACGGACCGGCGGGCGGCACTGACGGGCGCCGACTTCGTCATCGTCGCGATCAGCGTCGGCGGCATGGCGGCCTGGGCGTCAGACATCGAAATTCCCGCGCGGCACGGCGTCTTCATGCACATCGCCGATAGCGTGGGCCCCGGCGGAATCATGCGCTCGCTGCGCAACACACCGGTCGTCGCCGCGGTCGCGCGCGATGTCGCCGACGTCGCACCTGACGCGATGATCCTCAACTACACCAATCCGGCGAGCGCCAATGCTATGGCCATGGCGCAGGTCGACACCGTGCGCTCGCTGTCACTGTGCTCGTGCTCGCCGCTGCCGTTCAACGCCGATTGGCTGGCCGACCAGGTCGGTGTCAGCAAGGACCTCATCTCCCTGCCACTCGACGTCGGCGGGATCAACCATTGCACGGGAATCTTCTCGCTGCGCCTGAAAGACGGCCGCGACGCGATCCCGCTGGTCCGCGACCATACGAGCGACGCGATCACCCGCTGGGCGATCGACACGTTCGGCGTGATCCCGTACTGCTGGGCTCACTGGGTCGAGTTTTTCCCGCAGCTACAGCGCCTCGAAGAGCCGTATGCGGGCCGGGCGCAGGGTCTGGCGATGCGCTATGGCCGTCACATCTACGACATGGACGCCCAGCTTCAGCGGATCAGGACCTGGGACGAGCTGGCCAGCTCCTGGTCAGCGGCCAGCGGCACGCGGCACCTGTCGGACCTGCCGCACGGCCCTGAGGATGAGGGGATCGTCGTGGCCGAGGTCATGCAGTCAGTTGTCGACGACAGGAAGGACCTTTTCGTCGTCAACGTCATGAACAGCGGCGGGCTAATCGCGAACCTTCCCGCAGCCGCGGCGGTCGAAGTGCCCGCCGTCGTCGATGGTCGGGGCATTCACCCGCTCGGTATCCCGAACCTGCCGCCTGGGCTGGCAGCGACGCTCAGCGTGCATTCACAGGTGCAGGCCATGACGACGCAGTCGGCCCTGACCGGCGACCGCGGGCTGCTCCGGCAGACCATCCTCACCGACCCGCTGGTAGCGGCGACCCTGGAGCCGCACAAGGCCGAGGCCCTCCTGGACGACCTGCTCGAGGCCAACGCCCCCTACCTGCCACAGTTCGCATCGTCGATCGGCGGTACCGCATGACAACCCTCGTCGAGCCCCCTATCAGCGAAGACATCATCGTCACCGAGCCGCGACTGCGCGCACTGGCACGCCACCTTGTTACAACCGGCTGGCTGCTGCCCAGTGTCGTGCTCCTGATCGGCCTGTTTATCGTTCCGACGATCTACGCCATCTACCTTGGCTTCACGAATCTGGAGCTCCTCGGCCAGTACGCGCAGAGCTACTCCTTCACCGGCGCCGCGAACCTGTCGCGCATGGTCCACGACCCGACGTTCTGGTACAGCGTCAAGCTGACGCTCATTTTCGTGATCGGGTCCGGAATCGTCGCCCAGACCGTGCTTGGCCTGGGGCTCGCGCTTTTGGGCCAGCGTGTGAACGTCGTCGTCCGATCCAGCGTGGGCGCGATTGTCATCCTGGCGTGGGTGCTGCCCGAAATCACGGTCGCGTTCGTCTGGTACTCGTTCAGCCAGGCTGGCGGAACCCTCAGCCATCTGTTCGGCACCCCCAACAGCGACCTGCTGTCGACCCTGCCCATGCTCGTGGTCTGCATGGCCAACGCGTGGCGCGGCACCGCGTTCTCGATGCTGGTGCTCAGCGCTGGTCTGCGCAATGTCCCGCATGAGGTTGACGAGGCCGCGCAGCTCGAGGGAGCTGGCTACTGGCGGCGGCTGTTCACGGTCACCCTGCCGATCATTCGGCCGACCCTGATGATCAACCTGCTGCTTGTCACGCTGGGCACAATCTCCGACTTCACGCTGATCTTCGCCATGACGCAGGGCGGGCCCGGCAATCAGACGGCCATCCTGCCCGTCTATATGTACATCGAGGCCTTCCAATTCAACCAGCTCGGCTACGGCACGGCGATCGCCCTGACGCTCGTCCTCATCGGAGCGATCTTGTCGATCGCCTACATCCGCCAACTGCGGCCCGAACTGAAGGACGCCGCGAAATGACCCCACACGCCAGCTCGCTGAAAGGTGGCTGCGATGTCCGCTGACCAGGTCGTCGCGACCGGCCCCGAGATTGCCGCGCCCGCCGTCGTCGTCCCCAGGCAACGATCCCTGGCCCGGCCGCTCCTCAACGTTCTCATGGTGATTATCGGCATTGCGTTCCTGCTTCCGATGCTGTGGCTGATCCTTGCCTCGCTGAATCCGCAGGCCGATGACACGCTGTCCGTGCCGCACGCCTTCTCGATACTCAATTACCACCTCGCCATTCGCGCCGGAGCCGGGGCTGCGATCAAGAACAGCCTCTATCTCGCTGGCGTGTCCACGATCATCGCCACCGCGGTGTCGACCATGGCGGGCTTCATGCTGGCGCGACGGAGGATCCGGTTCAAGGGCGCGTTCCTCGTCCTCGTCCTGTTCCTTACTGGGCTCCCTGTCACGCTCCTGCTGATCCCCACGTACCAGATCTTCGTCAACCTGTCGTGGCTGAACTCGAAGTTCTATACCTCCGTCGTACTGGCCTCCATGTCGGTGCCGTTCGCCATCTGGCTCATGAAGAACTTCATCGGCCAGGTCCCGGGCGAGTTCGAGGAGGCTGCCGCCATCGAGGGCGCGAGCGAGCTCCACATTCTCTTCCGCATCGTGATACCGCTGGTTATCCCCGGCATCCTGGTCTCGGCGATCTTGACCTTCATCAACTCGTGGGGCGCCTTCCTGATCCCACTCGTCCTTGACGCCAATCCATCGGACACGCCGGGTGCCGTCGGCATCTACCAGTTCATGAGCGCGAACGGCCAGGTTCAGTTCGGTCAGCTGGCCGCGTACTCGGTGCTGTTCTCCGTACCGGTCATCATCCTGTACCTGATCAGCTCCCGCTGGCTCAGCGGCGGGTTCTCTTTCGCTGGCGGGGTGAAGGGCTGATGCCGAAGCTAACGCAACTCACGACGACAGGAACGGGCTAATTCCATGGCGAAGATCGTGCTGCGCAGGGTCACCAAGTCCTTCGGCTCTAAGGTCGCCGTCGACGATCTGAACCTTGAGGTCGAGGACGGCGAGTTCGTGATCGTGGTCGGTCCCTCGGGCTGCGGCAAGACCACGACGCTGCGGATGATCGCCGGGTTTGAGACTCCCACGAAGGGCACCGTGCACATCGGGGACACGCTGATGAACCACGTGCCGCCCAAGGACCGCAATCTCGCGATGGTGTTCCAGAACTACGCGCTGTTCCCGCACATGTCCGTTGCGCGAAACCTCTCCTTCGGGCTGCGCATCCGGCATGAGTCCAAGAAGGACATCGACTCCCAGGTCCGTGAGATCGCCGAGATGCTCGGTATCACGGCGCTGCTGGACAGCAGGCCATCGCAGCTGTCGGGCGGCGAGCGGCAGCGGGTCGCCCTCGGGCGCGCGCTGCTGCGCAAGCCCCAGGCCTTCCTGCTCGACGAGCCACTGTCCAACCTCGACGCCGCGCTGCGCTCCCAGATGCGCTTCGAGCTGAAGCGAATCCACTCGCAATTCCCGGTCACTACCGTCTACGTGACGCACGACCAGGTCGAGGCCATGACTATGGCCGACCGGATCGTGCTGCTCAATCATGGTGAGCTGCAGCAGGTCGCGCCGCCCGAGCTGCTTTACGCGGAGCCGCTGAACGTGTTCGTGGCCGGCTTCATCGGCAGTCCCAAGATCAACCTAACCGCCGGCCACATCGACCGCTCGGGCGACGGCAGCGCGCTGCGCTGTCTTGACACGAAGGTCGCCGTGCCGACGGAGATCGCGGAACGCCTGCGCTCGGCACAGGGCGATGTCGTCACCATCGGGATTCGCCCCGAAGACGTCCAGCCGTGCTCGCCCCTCGACGGGCAGGTAGGGCGCGCTGTCGTCTCCGGCCGTGTCGAACTGATCGAGCCGCTCGGGGCCGAGACGCACGTCGCTGTCCGCGTCGGCGACGAGATCGTGACATGCCGCACTCCACCTCGATCCGGATTGGAGGTGGGCTCCACCATCAACCTCTCGTTTGACATCGAGCAGGCAAGCATTTTTGACGGAACGAGTGGCCTACGTCTTTGCTGACCCAGGTGGCTCAGCAAAGGCCCCGAGGCGCAGGTCGGACCTGGCGCCAATCGCAGTCCATGCGTCGCAGACGCATCAGAAGGGAAGTCGCATGAAACGTCTCACGCGGGTGGTGGCACCTGTCGTCGGAGCAGCGCTTCTAGCTACCGCAGCGGCCTGCTCAAATTCCTCTTCGAACTCAGGATCAGGCTCGTCCGGCTCCAGCGGTGGCACCGTCACGGTTCTCTACTCCAATAACTACGTCTTCAACTCCGACGCGCTAGCCACTCAGTGGTGGAACGGCATCGCGAAGCAGTGGAAGACCAAGTACCCGCACACCAAGCTCGTCCTCGAAGGCACCGGCGGCACCGACATCGATCTCATGAACAAGGCGGCTATCCTGTTCCGCTCGCCTTCGACCACGCCCGACGTCATCCAGCTGCCGACCACCTACGTTGCTCAATTCGCTGGGTCGGGCTATCTGGACCCGCTGAACAGCTTCGTCCAGTCTCCCCTAGCGTCTAGTTTCTGGCCCACGATGCCGTCCGGCGTTCAGAACATGAGCACAATCGGCGGCCAGGTGTACGCGATCAACGCCGGGAACAACAACACAGGGTTGCTCTACAACAAGCCCATGTTGATCAAGGCCGGGGTCAAGCTGCCGTGGAACCCGACCAACTGGGCTGAGATCCTCCAGGTGGCAGCGAAGGTCAAGGCTGCGAATCCAGGCGTGTGGCCGTTGTGGGTCGCGGCCGGCGTGGCTGCTGGACCGACCAACGTGCTCCAGGGCAGTGGCAACCTGATCTTCGGTTCCTCGAATGCCACGATGTTCGACACGAAGACGAAGAAGTGGGTCGTGGATTCCTCAGGAATCAGGGCGACGCTTGCGTTCTACCAGAAGATGGACCAGATGGGCCTCGGCGCTCCGACATCCCAGTTGTTCCGGGCCGACGCTGTCGGCCAGCCGCCGCTGCTGATGAAGCAGGGCAAGCTGGCGATCTCCATCGGCTCCAACTGGTACCCGACCGTCTGGGCGGCTTCCAACTCGGCCGCACCATGGGCCGCGGCCAAGAACGATGTCGGCTCGGCTCCGTTCCCGACCGAGAACGGCCAGGCTCCCGGTGCCGCGTCCACCCTCGGCGGGTGGGCGTACGCAGTATCCAAGGCCTCCAAGAACGTCCAGGGGGCCGAGGACTTCATCGCCCTCGCATCCACGCCGGCCAACCAGCTGACCACTGCCGTCTGGTCGGGCTTCGTGCCCCCTTCGACCCCGGTGGGCCAGCAGCCCCTGTTCATCAACTTCGCACCGCCGTTCCAGGCGGACTTCAATAACTACGCGAAGGTCGGCGTAGCCCTGCCCAACAATGTCAACTTCCCGGTCTACGCCCGGGCGCTTAACACTGTGACGGGCGACTTCGCGCAGAATCCGAATGCGAGCATGAGTGCAGAGTTGGCCAAGCTCGCCAGCCTGGTGACTCAGCAGCTCGGACCAGGCAGCGTGGAGACATTGCCGTAACAAGCAAGCCATCACCCTGGGTGCCGGCGATCTCGTCGCGTCGCCGGAACCCAGGGCCCGGCTGCACGACAAGGAAGAGGGCCCAGTGATTAGTGAGGACGACCTGATGGCCAGGGCCGCCCGACTTCACTACGAGTTCGATCTGACGCACGAGCAGGTGGCAACCACGCTTGGCGTCTCCCGGGTCAAGGTCACCAGGATGCTGAAGAAGGCGCGCCAGATCGGACTAGTGCAGATCTCGGTGCTGACCGAGCTGAGCCTGTTCATGACGATGGAAGAGCAACTGTGCTCTCGGTTCGGCCTGGCCCGAGCCGTGGTGGTGCCGGACTCAGTCAGCCACGAACGAGGGCCGCGCAGCGCGGTGGCCCGAGGCGGGGCCTGGTACCTCAACCAGATCGTCACCGACGACATGGTGATAGCCGTTGGTCTGAGCCGAACTGTCGCGGAGATCCCGCGCTGGCTCGGTGCTGTCAGCCCGACGCGGGTCCGCTTTGTCTCACTCGTCGGCGCGTCCCGCGCTGCTGGCGGCAGCGGCCGCAGCCCGTATCTCGTTACCGACGCACTCGCGACCGCCTACTCCGGCACGGCCGAGCATCTGCACGCCCCTGTCATCGTCCGCAGCCGATCCATCGCGGAGGAACTAATCCAAGAGCCGTCCGTGGCGGAGCCGCTCGCGCGAGCGGCTTCCGCCGACGCGGCCTTCGTCGGCATCGGCGGTATCCAGGATCGGGCCGACCCCG